>OJNV01001045.1_pt1 | contig 14274 bp, 9 predicted proteins | sample 1597961 | NCBI WGS metagenome assembly OJNV01 (sample SAMN01915220, study PRJEB22387) | human gut metagenome | isolation source: stool | host: Homo sapiens | place: USA
TGTATATTGAGACATTTCCTGTTTAAATAAACGCTTAAGTATAGGTGCACAAAGTAAATAAAAGACAAAATTACCTACTGCATGGAATGTATCAAATAAGAGCCCCTGGGCATAATAGATACCAAACCAGACAGGACCACCTATAATTAATTGTTCGAGTGAGACAACAAAACCAAAGACATAACCCATTAAAAAGGCATAGAGAGCCATAAGAAATAATGGGGGTTCTTTGTTGATTTTCTTATAGAAATCACTGATACATTGAGTGAATAAACAGATGACAACCCATGAGAGAATCTGGAAGATTGTCCATGTTCCCATACCTAGAATCATATTGGATGCAATAGTTGTTACTACTGTGAGTTTTATTCCAAATGATAACCCAAATAAGAGTACAGATATAATAATGATAGATGTAACAGGTTTAAAGTTAGGAAGTGCCTGTAAGGCCACTCTAGAGGCAATATTGACTGCAGAGAGAATACCTATGAGACATATTTCTCTTGTCTTATTGTTCAATGTTGACATAATACCAGATGACTTGATCTCCTGCTTTTAACCTATAAGCTCCTGCCCCAATATTTGGTGGTGTACCATTCACCTTATACATCCATCCAGAACTTGGTCCATGATCAAATTCTTTTAATCCATCTATACCTGATACATAAACAGTAGAACCAAACCCTTTTGTAGAGATACTCTTACCATTCTGTTTCGCAAGTTCTCTTAAGACACTATAAGCTGTAGAAGAACTATTCACTTCTATATTTCCCTGCATCATTGTGCTATTTACTCCAATCACCTGTACTGAAACAGTTTGTTTTATAGGTGTTTCCTGTTTAGGTGGTTCTACCTGCTGAGGAGCAGAGGTTTCTTGTTTACTAGAAGAATTGTTTGTTCCTGTCTTCTTTGTCTCTTGTTTAGTAGAAGAAGATTTTGTTTCCTGCTTCTTAGCCTCTTGTTTACTAGAAGAGGATTTTGTTTCTGTTTTCTTTGTTTCCTGCTTCTTAGTCTCTTGTTTACTAGAAGAATCAGATGATTTTATATCAGTCTTCTTTGATTCTTCTTGTGACTCTATTTGTTTTGTCTCTTCTTTTTTAGAAATATCTTTCTTCTTTATGCTACTTTTTACTTCATTACTAATAGTAGGCTGAGACTGGAATTGTCCAGTTATACCACGATAAGCTGTAAAGCCAAATATAAAGACAAAAGCGATTGCGACAAAGGCAATCGCTAATTGTTTAGTTGTGAATTTCTTCATTATTTCTTTTTACTTTTAATAACTAATACGATCACACCAACAGCTGCGATAGCTGCAACGACATATGCCATCACATTTGTGTTATCACCTGTATTAACTACTTTTACTGTTTCCTTCTTTGGTTCAGTTGTAGTTGTTTCTGGCTTTACAGCTGGTGTAGTTGTACTAGGTTTTGTAGGTGTTTCAGGTTCAGTCACTACTGGTGTAGTAGTCTTTGTATAGTCTGTTCTAGCCTTTAATACAAAGCTTCCGTTATTGATTACACCAAGTGCTCTTGCGCCTTCTACTGATGCATAAGCATTAGGTTCTAACTGACTTGTACTATAATTTAAAGCATTGAATGTACCATCTTCATTCTGATAAGAAAGAAGATAATTATACGCATTTGTATCTAATGTATAACTTGCAACAGATAATCCTTCTAATACGCAAGACTGAGTATCCGCATTTCCACCCCAGCCAATATCATAAAAACCATCTGTACTATTTAACTTAGACTGTACAAAAGTATATGCTTTTGAGATAGCTGCATCATAAGTAGAACGTCCTGCAACACTTAATGCTTCCATAGCCCATCCAGTTGTATCTAGATCTGCATTTGGTCCCTTATATTCATACCAGTAAGCACCATTGTCCATAGCCATAGTAGATAACTTATCTGCAACAACTTTTACCTTAGGTGAGTTTACTGTTTCTAAAGCCATTAATGTCCAAATAGTAGCGCCACATCCACCATTGACATCATTTGTAAGAGTACCATCTTCCTGTACTCTATTTTCTAAGATTTCTACTAAGTTAGTCTTATTGAAATCTTTTGGATTTTCACCTAATAAAGAGATTGCGATAATAGACTTAGCTAAATCACCATAAGAAGCAGCAGTATAATCTGTTTCCTTGAAGTTATTTAATAAAGCATCAGCCTTATAATCAGCTTCCATGCCTGTAGCTTCATACGCAATAACGGCATCAGGACTATCTAAAGTAATAGTCTTTAAATAATTTTGTGATTTAAGAAATGCATCATCATTCGCAAAAGCGGCTGAGAATGATAACGCAAATGTTAAAGCGATAGAAGTTAATACTGTAAATATTCTTTTCATTCTTATTCTCCTCCAAATACTTTATCTGCAAAACGCACTGTTTCCATTGCGTCTTTCGCATAACAATCTGCACCGATACGATCTGCATATTCCTGAGTCATAACGGCTCCACCTACAACTGTAAGTGTATCAGGCTTCTTTTCCTTCAATAGTTTTATAGTATCTTCCATACTCACTACTGTTGTTGTCATTAAAGCGCTGAGTCCTACTAATTTTACATCTTCTTTTATTGCAGTATCCACAATGAGTTCAGGTGGTACATCTTTGCCAAGATCAATGACATCATAGCCATAGTTTTCTAACATAACCTTCACGATATTCTTTCCAATATCATGAATGTCACCTTTGACTGTCGCAATGATGATTTTTCCTTTCATTTCTCTTGGTTTACCTGCCATAGAGTCTTTAATGACTGCAAATGCAGCCTTAGCTGCTTCAGCACTCATTAATAACTGAGGTAGGAAGATAGTGCCTTTTTCAAAACCTTTCCCTACTTCATCAAGAGCAGGAATTAGTTCGTCATTAATAATTTCTAATCCTTCTTTAGTTTCAAGCTGTTTTCGAGTGGCTTTACCTGCATTTTCACTCATACCACGCTTGATACTTTCATATAAAGACATATCAACCGCTTCACTCTTTATGGGAGCTGGTGCACTATTACCATAGGCTCTAATATATTCTGTAAAGTTTGTATCAAGCCCACTTAAGGCAAGATAGGCACGATATGATTTCATCATTGCTTCTGATGAAGGATTGATGATTGCACAGCTGAGTCCTGACTGCATTGCCATAGTAAAGAAGTTCGCATTAATGATTAGTCTTTGTGGAAGACCAAAAGAGATATTAGAAACACCTAGAATAGAATGTCCATGTAATTCATCTCTAATAATACGTAATGTTTCTAATGTCGCAATGGCAGAAGTAGGATCTGATGAAATAGTCATAGCGAGTCCATCGATTACGATATCCTTAGGTTCAATACCATATTTACTTGCTTCTTTATAGATCTTCTCCGCAATACGGATACGATCTGCCGCATTATCTGGAATACCTTCTTCATCTAAGGCAAGTCCTACAACCACACCCCCATATTTCTTTACTAATGGGAAAACAGCATCCATCGATTCCTGTTTACCATTAACTGAGTTTATCATAGCCTTACCGTTATAGTGTCTTAAGGCTGCTTCTAAGGCGATTGGATCTGATGTATCAATCTGTAATGGCAATGCAATGACAGACTGTAACTTCTTCATGACTTCTACCATCATCTTAGGTTCATCAATTTCTGGTAGACCTACATTAACATCTAGAATATGTGCCCCTGCATCTTCCTGTTTTAAACCTTCAGATAAGATATAGTTAATATCTCCATCACGTAAGGCCTGTTTGAATTTCTTCTTACCAGTTGGGTTAATACGTTCCCCAATAATAACTGGTTTAGGACCTATTTCTACAGCCTGTGAGAAAGAAGTCACAACAGAGATATTCTTCTTTACAGGTGGTTCAATAGGCAGGTCTTTCACTAATGCGATTGTTTTTGAGAGATATTCTGGTGTAGTCCCACAACATCCTCCAAGTACATGCACATTCAATGAGGCAATCTCTTTCATCTCTGATGCGAATTCATCTGCATTCATATCATAATATGTATGACCTTCATCATCAGTCTGAGGTAAACCAGCATTAGGTGTCACAATAATAGGTGTAGAAGAAACTTTAATCATTCTTTCTACAAAAGGTTTAATTTGTGTTGGACCTAATGAACAGTTAATACCCAATGCATCAATATGTAACCCTTCAAGTAAGGCAACTACTGATTCTGGTGTACCACCTGTCAACATCTTACCTTTTTCATCAAATACAACAGTCGCACATACAGGAAGATGTGAATGTTCCTTAGCGGCCAGCACTGCAGCTTTTAATTCATAGCTATCCTGCATTGTTTCAATAAGGATGACATCAGCACCCGCTTTAGTTCCATACTCAATAACTTCAGCATAAATATCCACTGCATCATCAAATGATAAATCTCCTAGTGGTTCTAAGAGCTTACCTGTAGGACCTAAATCAAGCGCAATCAGGGCATCCCCGCGCCCTGTAAGTTCTCTTGCCTTTTTTGCATGTTCTACTGCTTTTGTGACTATTTCTTCTAGATTATCTGGATATTTTAATCTATTGGCACCAAATGTATTGGTGTTGATAATATCACATCCTGCTTCTAGATAACCTTTATTTAATTCAACAATCTTTTCTGGATGAATGATATTCCATGTTTCAGGTAATTCACCCGCTTGTAAACCCCAGCTTTGAAGTACTGAACCAGTACCACCATCCCAGAATAACCATTCTTTTGTAAGTCTTTCTTTAAATCCCATTAATCCATCCTCCTGAATTCACATTGTGCAGGACAATTGGCACAATCCTTCGTATGACGAGGCTGTGCATGATGTGTAATACCAATGATCGCCGTCACTGATTTGGATGGGACCATTAAGAGACTTTCTAATAAACTGATACCAATCTTATCCATCTGTAATATACGCATAAAATCTTTCTGATGATCTAATGCTAGATCTCCATAACCAGGTGAAAAGCGTGGCTTTAAGAATTCATTATTCTTATATGCCTCCTGATTAAGTTCTTCATTCACTTCATCACAATAGGCTTCTATCATAGCAGCTCCTGCTGCCTGATAGATCACTGCATCACTCATCTTAGTAAGTTCTGTACGTTTAATCAAACGATCGACTTCTATACCTATAGTAGCCGCAAAGAGATAAACTGCATGACAGCCTTTTAAGTTATTCTCTAAGTTTTTACTATGTATCACCATATCACCAATTGTGATTGTATGATTCTCTATTGTGAGAGGTAATCTTTTCACAATATGACGTGGTACAGCTGTTTTCTGTAATCCTTCGATACAGTGATCTAATGCACTATTGATTTCAGTAAGATTACCTTCTACAGATTGACGGTATCCTAAGTATCGTAAAGCTTCTTTACGATTGATTTCTATCATTTAAGAATCTCCGAAATATTGTTCATGATGCCTTCGGCGATGTCTGGTTTATTCATTGTATAAACATGAATATGTTTTACACCATTCGCAATTAAATCAATAATCTGTTCAGATGCATAAATAATACCAGCCTGCTTCATGATTTCAGGATTATCACCAAATGCGTCCACCATCATCTTGAAATGATAAGGAATAATAGATGTACCTGACATCTGTACAGCACGACTGACCTGTTTCGCATTAGTAATAGGCATAATACCAGCCACTACAGGTACATTAATACCAGCTTCCTTGATCTTATATAAGAAGTTATAGAAAACATTGTTGTCAAAGAACATCTGAGTTGTTAAGAAATCTGCACCTGCTTCTACTTTTTCTTTTAAATGCTGGATATCTTCCTTAATGCTAGGTGATTCTACATGTCCTTCTGGATAACATGCTGCCCCAATACAGAAATCACCCTTCTCTTTAAGTTCCTTGATTAACTGACAGGCATATTGGTAGTCTTCTCCCACTTGACCATCCTTAGGAATATCTCCTCTTAATGCCATGATGTTTTCAATACCATTTTCTTTAAACTGTTCAACCATGGACTCTACATGTTCTCTTGTAGAAGAAACACATGTCAAATGAGCCATAACTTCAACATCATATTTTTCATGAATATCTTTCGCAAGTGCAACAGTATGTGCACTTGTTCCTCCACCTGCACCATAAGTCACAGACATGAAACTTGGATTTAAAGATGCAATCTTTTCTGCAGCCTTTAAGACATTTTCATATTTACTGCTTGTCTTAGGTGGAAATACTTCAAAAGATAAAGTTACTTTATCTTCATTTAATAAATCAGTAATTTTCATTGATGTTATCCCCCCCTTTTTTTCATATTCTACATTATTTTTTTATTAAGAACTAGTATGTGTTTTATAATACTGTTTTAAAACTGAATCTAAGAACTCAGTAGATGCTGAAACATAATAAGGTTCCATACCACTCACAATAGTCAACATACCATCAGTATATTTCATTTGTGGCTTTTTAAACATATGATTGACATACGCAAAGAACTTCTGTCCATCTAAATCTTCTAAGAAGACTTTAGAGAAACGTATTTCTAGTCCCTGGCTGCTATCCTTTACATCATCAATAAGTGGATCATGTGAAAGGATATCAAATCTTCTCTTGACTACAATATTACGTACCTGTGATGGAAGAACACCATAAAGGTCAGTGAGTTCATGTTCTACACGTTTCAATGTTTCTAAGTCATTGGCTTTATAGACACGCTGATAAAGTTCTAACTTTTCCATATCACTTTCTACATAGTCTTCAGGAATATAACCATCTACAGGGACATTACGTGATGGTACAGTTTCATCCTCTTTAATCTTACCCTGTTTTTCTTCAATCGCATCCTGTAAGATCTTCATATACATATCAAAACCGACTTGATCAATAAATCCTGCCTGCTCACCACCAAGAATATCACCGCTGCCACGAATAGATAAATCTCTCATCGCAATCTTATAACCAGAACCTAATTGTGTGAATTCCTTAATAGCTGTAAGTCTCTTTTGAGCTTCTTCTGTCATCGCACGATCTTTTGTATAAAGAAGATAAGCATATGCGATACGTTCACTTCTTCCTACTCTACCTTTGATCTGATAAAGCTGTGCTAAACCAAACTTATCCGCATTCTCAATAATAATTGTATTCGCATTAGGTATATCAATACCTGTCTCAATAATAGTTGTACATACAAGAATATCGTATTTCTTTTCTACAAAGTCAGTCATGACATCTTCTAGATCATTCTTATCCATCTGACCATGTCCTACACCAATACGGGCATTAGGTAAGAGTGTCTGCAATGTAGAGGCTATTTCATAGATGTTTTCTGTTCTATTATGTAAATAGAAAACCTGTCCATTACGTGATAATTCTCTTTCAATAACCTGTTTAATTAATGCCCAGCTCTTTTCTGAGACATATGTCTGTACAGGGAGTCTATTTAATGGTGGTGTTTCTATTTGTGAGAGTCCTCTAATACCCATGATGGACATTTGTAATGTACGAGGAATAGGTGTAGCAGTTAAAGTGAGTACATCTATTGTTTTTCTTAAATTTTTGATTTTCTCTTTCTGTCTTACACCAAAACGCTGTTCTTCATCGATACAGAGTAATCCAAGATCCTTGAATTCTACATCTTTAGATAAAATACGATGTGTACCAACTAATAGATCAATATTTCCTTCCTTTAAATCAGCTAATATTTGTTTCTTTTCTTTAGTAGTCGTAAAACGATTGAGTAACGCAATATTCACAGGGAACTTCTCAAAACGCTTCTGCATTGTACGATAATGTTGTGCTGAAAGAATTGTAGTAGGACATAAGAAGGCACATTGTTTCTTAGACACAACAGCTTTAAAGCAGGCTCTTAAAGCCACTTCTGTTTTACCAAACCCTACATCACCACATAATAATCTATCCATAGGACGTGGTGTTTCCATGTCCTTCTTGATTTCTTCTACAGCCTGCGCCTGGTCAGGAGTCAGTTCATAACCAAATTCACTTTCAAACTCTAATTGAAGATCCCCATCAGGCTCAAACGCAAAACCTGGCTGTCTCATTCTTTCTGCATATAAGTTAATCAGATCATCAGCTAAACCATCTACCTTCTGTCTGACTCTTGCTTTTTCTTTAGCCCATTTAGGTGAACCTAAAGCATGAATACGAGGTGGTTTACCATCTCTTGATGAATATTTTCTAATTAACTGGAACTGTTCTACCGGTACATAAAGAATATCATTTCCTTTATAGGCAATATGTAAATAATCCTTATGTACACCATCTACAACTAATGTTTCAATACCCATATATTGTCCAATACCATTTGTATCATGAACAACATAGTCTCCTACTTTTAATTCATTATAGTCTGAGATTTTAGTGGCATCTCTATATTTAATATATTTCTTTTTTGTTTCTTGTACTTTAAAGAGTTCCTGACTTGTGAGTAATACAGTCTTCTCTTCTACAAAGTTCATTCCACAAGGTAAATGTCCTAAGAATAGATTAACCCCGTCATAAATCTTATTTGTAGCACTTGTGAGAGTAAATGGAATAGCATGATCAGTAAATAGATTTACTAATACATCTATCTGACGCTTTTCATCTACACCAATCATGACACGATTATATGTAAGTAAGTCCTTTAATTGACTAATAAAGACTTTTTCATTAGCCATAGAGATCATCACAGGCTGAGTCATAAACATGATTTGTTTATCATTTTCTCTAAAGCGTACTAAATCAACATCAGGATGTTTTAAGATATCCTGAGGGTTATTAATAAGCTTAATTCCTCTGATCATCTGTCCTATTTCTTCTAGTTCATGATAATAGAGGTAATTTTCTTCCATATAAGTCTTATAAGAAGCAAGAATAGAAGCAAGAGATGCAGTAATAATAGTATAATCACTTGCATAATCTATAATTGTGGCAGTTTGAGGGAATAAGCTTAAGTATTGATAAATACGTGGACTATAGTCATGTGTTTTGAGTGATTCAATATCTAATGCATATGTTTCTTCAAGTTCATCCTTGAATTCATCTTTGATCTTCATCTTCTCTTTTAAAGCCTTGATAGAGTCTTCTACTTGTGATAAACCATCATCCTCATACATCATATCTGTAGCTGGAAGAATATCGATAGATTCTTTTCTTTCCGTTCTTCTTTGTGAGTCTTTATCATAAAAAGAGATTTCTTCTATCTCATCATCAAAGAATTCAATACGTACTGGATGTTCATACTGGATTGTATAAACATCTAGTACTTCACCTCTTCTAGAATAATAGAAAGGGGAATCTACTCTTTGGGTATTCTTATAGCCAATAGACTGTAGTTTCTTCTTTAATTCTAGAGGATCAACTGTATCACCCTTCTTTAAACTTATAATACTCTTTTTAAAGAGTTCTACAGGTGTCACATAACGTGTCATTGAATGCATATGACAAACACAGATCATTGGTTTATCTTGTGTCATCGCATATAATGCATTAATTCTTTCTCCTAATAATTCATAAGAATACGCTACTGATTCTACACGTAATGATTCATCTGCAGGAAAATAGACAACTTGATTCACAAGTTCAGTTAATGTTTTATAGAGGTTAAATGCCTCGTATTGGTTGTTTTTAATAATCAGGATTTTTCTTGGATGATGCCAAAAAGAACCAGCAATGAGATAAGCCTCATCGCTAGTTGAGTTTGTGACAATAGTTCCTTTGTCTGTATCTAAGGTTCTTAAGGCCTGATTATCTTTTAAAAGATTCAGTATTTTCTCCATAACAATCACCTAGTTAAATTTATTCATTGCTTTATTAAAACCATCATCTAAATAACATAATACAGCTTCTGCTGCACGTTTAGCACCTTCTGATATAAGCTTTTCTTCTTCTTTAGAGTAGCGTCCAAGTACCCAGTCTACAACACTATAAAGCTTATTCTTTGAAATACCTACACGAATACGCTTGAAGTTCTGAGTCCCTACATGAGCAATAATACTCTTGATCCCATTATGTCCACCTGCACTGCCTTTTTCTCTTAAACGTAGTTTACCAGTAGGCATATCCATATCATCATAAATAACTAATAGATCTTCTAGTGGAATCTTGAAAAACTGCATCACTGCCGCAACAGATTCACCAGAATTATTCATATAAGTCTGAGGTTTTAATAAAATAACATCTTCACCCTTATACTTGAATTTAGTATATAAGCCTTTGAATTTCTCTTTATCAATAGATTGATTCATTTCATCACTTAATACATCTAAACAATAAAATCCTGTATTATGTCTTGTCATATCATATTCTTTACCAGGATTTCCTAATCCAACAATTAATTTCATTACAATCTCCTATCTTGCACATACGACCATGGATACACCAAATACATTGAGTTGTCCATTTTCTATACTTTCATTTGACATACTATATAATATCTTAAAATCATCTTCAATACCAATAGTAATGACATCATATGACGGATTAAAGTAAATCTTAAATTCTTTATAATCTCCTTCATCCTGAGTGAGATGATATTCTACCATACGATAGTAGATATTGTTGATAAATACATGCTGATGCATATCTTCATAGTCATAATATCTAAAGCATTTGTTGTGTTTTCTTAGATCTATAAAGAACTTTACAGCCTGAACAACATTCATATATTCGTCATGACGTTCCCAGTCTAGTTTATTAACTGCATCACCCGCATTATAAGAATTCTGATTACCATTCTTAGTACCTAAAAATTCCTGTCCGGCATGAATAAAAGGAACCCCTTGCGCAAAAATTGTCATCGCAAGTGTTAATAAACATCTCTTTTGGCGACAATATTCATCTTCATGTCCATTGGAAATAATAAATTTATCAAATACAGTCGCATTATCATGACATTCTGTATAGTTAATGCTCTGTTCTATAGATAAGAACTTATTGTAGTCACACATCGCAATAATGGCTTCATTTGTCTTATAAGTATCCCCTGATGTATAGCCTTTGACTTCCATCTGATTAGGTCCCTTGACTGTATCTCTGAAATGATCATTAAAGAAACCTACATGAGGTGTTTTATGGTTATTTTCAATTGTTGTCTTTTCTGAATCGGGTAATGCAGTGCCCATATTCCAACCTTCACCATATAACATAAAAGAAGAATCTAAAGCATGGCCCTGTTCATAAATCATATTCACTGTATCATTATCCACAATACCCATCAAATCCATTCTAAAGCCATCTACACCATAAAGAACCTGCCATCTCTTACACATATCTAAGATATATTTACGGCACATCTTTGCGGTACTATTTAAATCATTACCACACCATGAACCATTAGATAACTCCCCATTTTCATCTCTTCTAAAGAAATAATAAGGCACTGTCTTCTCTAATGAATTATTATTCACATCATGCATATGATTATAGACTACATCTAGAATAACTCTCATATTATGCTTATGAATACAGCGTACCATACGCTGACATTCTAATATTCTCTTATAGCCATCATTTGGATCAGTAATATAACTTCCTTCAGGTACATTATATTGTGCTGGATCATAACCCCAGTTATAGAGTAAATCTGGATGATCTTCATCTACTGTTGCATAATCATTGATTGGTAAAAGCTGTACATGTGTGACACCAAGCATATCTAAATAGTCCATACCTGACGAAAAACCATTCTTAGTCACTGTACCTTCTTCACAGAATCCTAAGAACTTGCCTTTATGTGTAATCTGTCCATATTTATCAACAGAGAAGTCTCTGACACCTACTTCATAAATAACTGCATCTGTCGTATGTTTTAGTTCTGTCAAAGGATAATCTACTCTTCTAACTTTATCCAAATCAATGACTACTGAACTATGCATATTAGCTGTACAAGAATAAGCATATGGATCAGCTGTTTCTATTGATTGTTCATTCATTCCAATAATATAAACATATTCATAACCATCTAGATCTTTCTTAATAGTTGTACTATAGACACCCTTATCTCCTCTTTCTAAAGGATAATAATGAAGGTCTTCATCTTTCCAGATTTTTAATACAACTTCCGTAGAAAGAGGTGACCAGACCTTGAATGTCGTTTTTTCTTTTGTATAATGACTGCCTAAATCATCACCATCATAATAAAAATGATCATCAAAATCTTTACTCATAGAAAGCTGACTAAAATCTAAAAAACAAGCTAAACCATAATTATCAAACACTTTATATCTTGTACCTACAGAAAAGTCTGTATGCAAAAGATACGACTGGAATCCATTTTCTTTCTCAGTCGCTTCGCCTTTAAGTATCTTAACTTCACTTGTATCTAAATTCTTTAAATAATACTGACTTGAAATTCCGTTATAATAATTTAATGATAAATCAACTTTGATTAAATCAAAGTCAATCGCATAAGCATACATACGAATTGATTCTCTTTGCATGTCTACATCCCACCCTTTTCTCCCCCTTATTCTATCATAAAAACAGGATAAGAAAAGAGAGTATCTAAATTTGAAAAAGAAAGCCATATATCATTAAAAAAAAGACTTAACGTAATCGTTAAGCCTTTGAGTCTTTATTCTTCTTCAGACATCATTGAATCTAATACTTCCTGTACAAATGCATATTCTTCTTCTGTTTCAATAGGAAGAATATTATCTGCATCTTCAGGATCTACCTGTGAAGCATAGATATTCAACTAATCATCCTCATCTGAACTGTTATCTGTATAGATGATATATTCTTTACCTGTTGCGTCATCTGTGAATCCTAAAATGACTTCACAAGTTACTTCTTCACCATCTACGTCTAGTACGAATGTATCTTTCATTAGATTTTCACCCTATTTAAATGCCAGATATCCTTTACATAGTCTTCAATAGTTCTATCACTTGAGAAATGACCACTCTTTGCGATATTAGCTAAGCAGATCTTAGACCAGTTAGCACGGTCCTGATATAAGTTATTGATCTTTTCCTGTGCAAGTCTATAGCTTTCAAAGTCCTTTAATAAGAAGTATTCATCATTTCTAGCCATTAATTCATCAAAGATAATCTTGAATTCTTCTCTTGAAGTGTTCCAAGTACCATCTACTAATGAATCAATAACCTTCTTGATGTTTGGATTATTGTTGTATTCATTCCAAGAGCTATAAGAACCACTTGCCTTTAAGTCGTTGACTTCATTATCCTTCATACCAAAGATAACTACGTTATCATCACCAACTAATTCCGCAATTTCTACATTGGCACCATCTAATGTACCAAGTGTTAAAGCACCATTCATCATGAACTTCATGTTAGAAGTACCACTTGCTTCCTTACCAGCAGTAGAAATCTGTTCAGATACATCTGCAGCAGGAATAATCTTTTCCGCAATAGTAACACCATAGTTTTCAATAAATACAACCTTTAAGTATTTATTAGTTTCTGGGTCATTGTTTACCTTATCAGCTACGCTGTTGATTAACTTAATAATCTTCTTAGCTAAATAGTAAGAAGGAGCTGCTTTTGCACCAAAGATATAAGTATGTGGATAAATTCTGAAGCTGCTATCTTCTTTCATTCTCTGATATAAATAGATAATATGCATGACATTTAATAACTGTCTCTTATATGCATGTAATCTCTTAACCTGAATATCAAAGATAGAATTAACATCTACATCAATACCATTATGTTCCTTAATGTAATCTGCAAGAATCTGTTTTCTCTGCTGTTTTACATTATAGAACTTACTCTGAGTAATTGAATCAGTTACATAAGGAGCTAACTTTTCTAAATCATCTGGTCTATGCATCCAGCTATCACCGATTGATTCATTAATTAATGAAGTTAACTGTGGGTTACAATATGCAAGCCATCTTCTATGAGTGACACCATTTGTTTTATTGTTGAACTTGTTAGGATATAAAGTATCGAAATCCTTCATTTCTCTTTCTTTTAAGATATCAGAGTGAAGCTGTGCTACACCATTGACACTAAATGAACCAGCAATCGCAAGTCTAGCCATATGTACCTGACCATCTTTAATAATCATAACTCTCTGTAATAGTTCGTTATCATTTTCAGTCTGCTGTTTTACGAAACCAATGAAACGTCTATTGATTTCTTCGATGATCTGATAAACTCTTGGTAATAAGTCTCTCATCATATCAACAGGCCATTTTTCTAATGCTTCAGCAAGGATTGTATGGTTTGTATATGCGCAGGTCTTACATACGATATTCCATGCATCATCCCATTCCATTCCATAATCATCAATAAATACACGCATTAATTCAGGAATAACTAATACTGGGTGTGTATCATTTAATTGGATTG
>OJNV01001046.1_pt1 | contig 14245 bp, 16 predicted proteins | sample 1597961 | NCBI WGS metagenome assembly OJNV01 (sample SAMN01915220, study PRJEB22387) | human gut metagenome | isolation source: stool | host: Homo sapiens | place: USA
GAAAAATATCCAAAACTTCCGGTTGTGCTGGTGACGGCATACATGAATTACGCACGAGTAATTGATATCGCATATTTGTATCAGCATTCATTCCGCAATATTCTCTCGGTACCACTTCATTTGGAACATATTCTAATGGAATATCATATAAATCGAATTGGTCACTGGTCAAATCAATATAGTGGCCATTGATTTTATTGAAGTAATGTGTTCCTCCACCATCAACTTTTAATTTGTAAATCGTGCCGTCAAATAGATCATAAACGAGTGATGCAGTTATTGCACATTGTCCGTATGTAGGGTCATTATCATAATCATAATCTTTTTGACAACTTGGGTAAGCCGTTTCTTTACACCAAACATTTAATAAAACATTAAATAGCTGATCAATTGTGCTTATGGTGGGATTATTTCCATCCTGCCTTTGGATATCTAATGTATGTTCTCTTCCATAGTATGAAATAAAACGTCCTGAGTTTGTTGTAAACATGTCAATACCTCCAAATTAGTAAACATAAAACTTCTTTTCAATCAATATTATTTTTCCCAATCCTATAATTTTAGTTATAAAAGCAAATTTTTTCCTAGATGCTATTAAAAGCTCCAAATCAGCTTTATTATCGATTCTAACATCACTTCTCCCAAGACGCCTACTGCTAATAGTAAGAAGCTTGTGAAGCCGATTACAGCTAGTAATCCTGTCTGAAGCCAGTCGCCATAAACAGCTATGAGAAGAATGCTAAAAATGATTACAAACAAGTATACTATTCCGTGTACAATCTCATATAGTGATACCAAAGTCTTAACAATCAGCCAAATAAAAACTAAAACCAATATAATTGGCAATACCAGTAATTTCTTTAACCCTTTAAGTATAATCATAGCTTTTCCTTCCCTTACGTCAATTTCTCTTCTGAAGAAGTCGATATGGAATTATTGATGAAAGCTCTGGCGAATCCGGAAATGCGGGCGTTGCTTAATTCGCTGGCTAAGACAATGAAGTAATGAAAAGTAGTGAGTCTATCTCCATCATGCCTATAGAAATTATTCAATAAAAGCGAGCAAAACATCAATACAATTGTATTGAATCAGCAATGAAATGGCATTATAATGAAGAAAAAAGGAGGTTTCTAAAATGGCAAGTACAATTCAGATCAGGGTAGACGATGACTTAAAAAATAAATCAGATCAGCTTTTTAAAGATCTTGGAACTGATACGACATCAGCAATAAGGATGTTTTTAACGCAGGCGGTTGCATATAATGGATTTCCATTTGAAATAAAACGAACTGTGCATAATCCTTATACATCTATGACAGAAGAAGAGATGCTTCAAAGACTGGAACAATCCAGAGAATCTTCAAAAAAGGGAAATTACCGAAATGCAGATGATGTGATTTCAGATATGAGAGGAAAATATGGATTATAAAGTAGTTGTAACAGCTGAAGCAGAAGAAGACTTGAACCAGTTTATACAGTATCTGCTTTTTGCCAAGAAAAATAAGCAGGCAGCAAAAAATGTGCTTGATGATTTTGAGGATACTATTAAAAAGTTGAAGTATGTAGCGAGTAGTTTGAATGTATGCGACAATCCACGTTTACAGAGCCTTGGATATCGTCGAATAAATTTTCAACAGCACAGATACTTTATGTTGTACAGAATAGAAAATGATGTTGTATATGTGGATGATATTTTCCATGAATTACAAGATTATGAAAACCGAATGATATAAATTGAATATTGGCAGTAAAAAGAGTATTTACCGTAAAACCGTAAATGCTCTTTTTTTGCACCTATTTGGAAAGAATAAATAATATAGCGTCTATAAGGAAGCGTTGGTTTTAATGGAAATGCATTATTGGAAAATCCTCTAATTTCAAAAATAAAAAGTAGTCGAAATTTCCATAGACAAATACACGCTCACGTTGTATATTATAAATATAAATCTAGTCAATTAAATATAGATATCATTTCCACCTCTAAGGGAATGGTAGTCATAGGATTGATGTAGTTAGTATCATTACATACTTCCCCAAATATTAGCTGTAGCTAAAAAGTTGCTAACAAGCTGTACTTATCTAAGGTTTATAGCTGATTACAGTAATTGACTGGATAAAAATTGTGGTCAAGTTGACCACAATACAGGAAAGAGAAGTATTGATGTGATCGGAGAACTTTGCGGAGACAGTGCAAAGCAGGTCCACTAATGAAAATATGCGAACCTTTAGAAATTGTAAAAAAATTAGCACCGTTTAAAGTGCTAATCTTCATAATGATATTTACATGAGTATATAATCAGATTTTGGATGTTATCCATATAGTAAATTAATCTATGCTCATCGGTAATGCGTCTGCTACATGCTTTTCGGTGCTTTAATGGTTCTGGCTTACCAATTCCGGTTAAAAGCCCATTGCGGTCAATATCCTTAATAAGCTCATTGATCCGCTTAACCATTTTTTTATCTTCCCTCTGCCATTCGGTGTATTGCTCCCAAGCAGTAGGAGTAAATACTATATTCATTTATTCGTATGCCTCCAATTCTTCAATGGACTTAGTAACAAAACCACCTGCCTCAGCCTCTGCCATAGATTTATCAAGCATAGCAAGATACTCAGCGTTTCGCTTGGCTTTCATCATTTCGTTGTATTCAGCTTCGGAAAGCATAACAATATTTTCGTTCTTGGGTCTTGATATAATTAATGTTTCACCATTAAAAACCTTATCACATAAACTCTTGAAATTATCTCTAACATCCATGCTCTTTACTGCTAACATATAAAACACTCCTTTCCGTACATAAAAACGTATGGTTTTACGTACTTTAATTATATGCTATTATTATCTCCATGTCAATAAATTTAATGTATTCACTTTCTGGCTACTTTGGATTTTGAATGACAGATATTGAGAAAATGGGCGATAGAAGCAAGTGTCTACAAATTGTCTACTTGTGACCCTTTTTGTAACTGATTTTGTCAATGCTGATATTAACCAGACCATCAAGTCTTCTTGAGCGCTCCGGTTCTAAATCGTGAAGAGCACGATTGACACAGCGGCCTACAGTTTCCCAGTCCACTCTCATGAAGTATGATGTGGTACTTCTTGGAAGATAGGATGCAAACCATGCAACGGTAAGGTCGAAATCCTTGGTAAATCTGCTACCTGGATATGCCCATGGAACTTCGGCAACATATACCCCATGTTCAAGGCAGATGATACGATGAGTCTGGTATTCAACTTCGACTAGAATACCACCCCAGTCCAGCCCCCTCCAAGTGGTTGGTCTGCTGGAATGTTTGTCATAAGCAGGACATGACTTGTGACAGAAAGGGCAGTCATTCTCATGCCATTTATTAGGTCTGGATTTGATACGGATGTGTTTCACGCCATCCTCATCAGAGTAAAGATTAAAATTTTCTATCAAGAGAATAAAGTATTGACAAAATTTTGTGGGGTGGGGTAGAATGACGGTAAAAAATTCCAAAACATAACGCATTGGCGCTTTTCGCAGAAAGAAGAAAAATAAACATGAAAAAGAGAAAGAACTTGGGAAAAAAGTTAGTAACAATGTTAGTGTCTGTAGGCTTTTTTGCAGTTTTGATTACAGTCTTTAATTTAATGGCATTACAAGCTATTCGAGAAAAGAATAATGTGCTTATAGAACAGTTTGAACAATATGAAGAAGCAGTGAAAAATAATGATACCGCGGTTTTTGAAACAGCAAAAGGAGAAGTGGCAGAAGCCATCAGACATAGCAACTACAGAATAAATGGAAGCATCATTTTTGATCTTGCACTTGTGGTAGCTAATATTATTGTAATCGTACTTCTTTCGATTGTTATTAATAAGTCCATTGTTCGTCCAGCAAAAAGAGCAAAGAATGATTTGGATGATATCATTTTAGGTATAGAATCAGGACAGGGTAATCTTACGTTAAGAGTATTTGATGAAACCAGTGATGAAATTGGTCAGCTTGCAAATGGTGTCAACCATTTTATTGAAACATTACAAAATCTTATGGTAAAGATTCAGAGTGTATCAAAAGATATGAAAAAATCTTCCTATCTTGTACAAAATGAGGCGGAATCTTCAAATATGAGTGCATCCAATGTGAGTGCAACATCGGAAGAACTTGCAGCATCCATGGAAGAGGTATCTGCTTCTCTATCTGATTTAGCCCAAGGATGTAATAATCTGCTGGAGAAAATGGCAGGCATGAATGAGGATGCTAAGAACTCTGCAATGAAGTTGCATGAAGTGAAGCTTACTGCAGAAAATAGCTATAAAGAAGCGATTGCATCAAAAGAAAAAACAGTAGAAACATTTGATGGCATTCAAAAGGATGTCGCGGAGGCAGTAGAAGCATCTAAGTCTGTAAATGAAATTGCAAAACTTACAGAAAATATCTTAAATATCGCAGCACAGACAAATCTTCTAGCACTTAATGCATCGATTGAAGCAGCAAGAGCAGGGGAAGCAGGCAGGGGCTTTGCCGTTGTTGCAGATGAAATCAGACAGCTTGCAGATAGTTCACGTGAGACAGCAAACAATATTCAGGAAATCAGTGGAAAAGTTATTGAGGCAGTAAACAATCTGTCTGGAAATGCAACGGAAATGATTCGTTTTGTAGATGAAAAGGTAGCACTTGATTATGACAACTTTGTAAAAATTATTGGAAATTATGATGCTGATTCTGATCAGGCAAGTAATACATTTAACGAGTTTGCAGTTAAGTCAAAAGATAGCTTAGGTACAATGAATGATATGAATGAAGGTATCAATAACATTTCTATAGCGATTGAAGAATCTGCAAAAGGTGTTACAAACGTAGCACAAGAGATATCACAACTTGTAACAGCAATTTCAGCAATTACAGTGCAGGCGAACGAAAATAAGAACCTTTCGGAAGATTTATCGGATGAAGTAGCAAAATTTGAAAAAGTTTAACTAACAGATTTTTATTATGAGAAAAACTGTATTAGGTAAATAACCCGCACTAACTAAAAATGAATGCCAGAATAAGCACAAAGGCATAGCCCCATTACGGGTTCTATGCCTTTGCGTTTTCCGGAAGCAGCATCCGGTCGTCGATATAGTAATCACAGGAAATCTTCCGGCTGTTGTGTCCATAGAATTCGATGATTTCCGGAAGATTGTCATTAACTGCATCAAATTCAAGATTCTGTTCCCGGTACCATTCGACAGCTTTTGACAGGGCTTCCCCCGCACGGCAAGTCCAGAGAATGAGTTTATTGCCATTATGTTTCCATTCCTGGAGATATTCAATACCAGTGAGCGCAAAGTTTATATACCGGGATTTGTGGCACAGTGCCTTATTGATATAAAGAAGGAACAGGATGAGGTAAAGGAGGCGCTTGGCAGTGAGTATACCGATTACAACCTGATAATGGCGACTACTTTTGGAATGCCGATCAATGGCAGCTATATTCGTGACCAGATGCAGAAAGTAATTGATAAAGAAGGGCTTCCGGATGTGGTTTTTCATAGTCTGCGCCATACAAGTGTTACATACAAGCTGAAACTGAGCGGTGGAGATATCAAAGCAGTCCAGGGAGATTCCGGACATGCACAGGCGGACATGGTAACAGAGGTATATGGCCATATCATTGATGAGGACCGGCGGAAGAATGCAGAGAGAATGGAGAATGCCTTTTATAATAAGGAAAATCTTAATCCGGATATACATGAGCAGAAAGAGGAAGAAAATAAGATTACCATACCGGAGGGAGTAGATCCTGAACTGCTGATGAAAGTACTTGGCAATCCGGAGATGGCGGCTTTGCTTACTTCTCTGGCGAAGACAATGAAAGTATAAATATAGAAGAACGATATTGTGTGGAGTAAGAAATCTATGCAGTATCGTTTTTTTCGTTTCTTGTGAAAAAATTTGTAGTTATTTGTAAGAATTTGTCGAGAAGCGCCATGTATATAATGTAGGTAGGTTTTAACATGACCAAAGAAGAAGAAATCAGAATGATAAACGAAAAACTAGATTTTTATGTAATGGAGGCAAGTGATGAGGAGTTCGATACCGAAGAGGTACGGAAACTCGTGAAGCGATTAGATGAATTGGATCCCATACCATTGCCGTGGAAATCGGATGAGGAAGCATTGAAAGACTTCTGGGATTATTGTGAAGAGAGACAGAGGGAAGAACGTATAATAGCAGAGATGAAAATTAAGGGTTGAGAAGTCAGTGCTTTTGGAAAAAGTATGTGGTAAAATATATATACGAGAAGTCTATAAATCGTTGTTTGGCGATTTAGTAAAGCCAGATAGATTAATTTTATAGGGAACAGAAAATTTAAATGTATCGTATTAGGAGATGAAAAAATCGAGATGAAATATAAAGAATATAAGGATAATTATGAATATATATGCAAAATGAATGATTTAAGAGAGTGTATGGTCCAAGATTTTGTTATTGCTCCATTTTTGAAAAGTATTTTACCAAAATGTGACATTATTCCCGTAGATATTAAAGTTTCTAGTGGTAGCGGAAAACATAATTACGGGAAATATTGTGGAAAGGGACCAAACGAGAAATATTGGACTCCAGATTTATGTATAGCACAAGACTGGAGATGGAACAATGAAGAAGATGAGTGTCCTACTAGTTACATTGCAGTTGTTGAAATTAAATCAGTAGGTGATAGCTCAAATTATATAGTATCAAATACAAAAGATCGTAAAGGTAAGTCTTTTAGAGATAAAACTTTAAATTATTTGAAGGATATTGGAAACAGTAGTGTTAAAAATGAAATAGAAGCACATTTGTCTAAAAATAAAACAGTTCTCTTTACGGATGGTGTTACTTGGTATTTCTTTGAAAATAATGAGAAAGCTTTAGAGGAAAACAAAGCAGAGATGTTTGAATTGGGAATAAGAATAATAGACGAAAAAAAGTTTGACCATATAAAATGGAATGAATCGGAAAAGAGATACAATGACCTCAAAGAGAAAATTAAAGCATTATGCGAATCATAATACTTTGGATGAAATGTTGCAAGAATGGCCAGGAGCGAGCCAGTTCATCATTGTCATGGATACTTGGTTTGAAAGACTGATGGCGGAATAATAGAAGCTGTGATAGAATAAAGAAAACGATTTGAAGTGCTAATTTGGAGGACAAAGCTTATGAAAAGCGAAAGTATAATTAAAGGAGTCAGCATACATAGGAATATCAACAGCAATACTTTGGAGTATTGTTTTAAACAGCAAGGTTGTTGGAATTGGAGTGGGTATATGTCTGGGTATATTTCTTGCTATATCTGACAGTCCTATTTCTTCTAAAAAAGATAAGTGATGATACAACTTCAAGTTTGCCAACTTTCCCTTTGAGAAAGAAGTGCTGAAAAAAGCCGGGAAAAAGGATATAATCACCATCAGTATAGAGGAGGAATAGACCATGGAAGAGAGAAAACTGACCTGTATTGGCTGCCCCATGGGATGTCAGCTTCAGGTCATAATAAAGGATGGGATAGTGGAAAAAGTTACAGGAAATACCTGTAAAAGAGGAGCAGATTATGGAAAGAAAGAGGTGACCGATCCAACCAGGATCGTGACCAGCACGGTACGTGTCCAGGGAGGAACACTTCCTGTGGTATCCGTAAAAACCCGGGGCGATATACCAAAGAGTTCTGTGATGGATTGCGTTTTGGCAGAGTCCTATGTAAAATAATCGGACAAGGATGAAAAGAAAAAGGAGATTCTTATGGGAACAAATGAAAAAAAAATGACCACTGGATCACCTGGAAAACTGATCATTACTTTTGCCATACCACTGATGCTTGGAAATATCTTACAGCAGTTTTATACGATGGCAGATACCATGATCGTCGGACAGGTGGTAGGGGTTGAAGCACTGGCGGCAGTAGGCGCCGGAGACTGGCTGGTATGGCTGGTGTTCGGTATCATGACAGGTATCACACAGGGTTTTTCTATTCTGGTAGCTCAGTTTTATGGAGCAAGGGAAAAAGAAAATCTGAAATGCGCGGTGGCGAAAAGCTATATCATGACAGCACTGCTTTCTGTGATTGTACTTGCGGTAAGTGAAGGGGCAGTTTATCATGTTCTTTTGTTTTTACAGACACCGGATAATGTCATTGACCTGACAATGCTATATCTTCGGCTGATCTTTGCCGGAATTCCGATCATAGCGGCTTATAATATATTTGCAGCGATTCTTCGAGCACTGGGTAACAGCAGATCTCCACTGATAGCAATGACCGTAGCAGCGTTGATCAATGTGGGACTGGACCTGTTATTTGTGGCAGTTTTTGGCTGGGGTGTAGCCGGAGCAGCAGTGGCGACAGTCATCGCACAGGGATTTTCAGCCCTGTACTGTCTGATGGTGTTACGGAAAATTCCGGATATCCGACTGGAAAAACAGGACTTCTACAGACAGCCGGCAATGAGTCTGCGGCTTTTGAAAGTGGCGACTCCTCTTGCAATCCAGAATTTGATCATCTCTGTAGGGGGGCTTACAGTACAGTATGTAGTCAATGGATTTGGATTCCTGTTTGTGGCTGGATTTACAGCATCAAACAAATTATATGGAGTTTTAGAGATTGCTGCCGTTTCATACGGATATGCAATTACAACCTATGTAGGCCAGAATCTTGGTGCAAAGAAATATCAGAGAATCCGGAAAGGTGTGCACAGCGGAACTTATATGGCATTGCTTACTTCTGTTGTAATCTCAGGTGTGATGGTGTTATTCGGACGCAATATATTGTCACTGTTTGTATCCGGCGAACCGGAACAGATCCGACAGGTGTTAGACATTGCATATAAATATTTGTTTATTATGGCAATTTTTCTATGGGTACTGTATCTGCTGTATGTATATCGTTCGGCGATTCAGGGTCTGGGTAATACCCTGATTCCCCTCGCCAGTGGCATTGCAGAATTTGTGATGCGTGTCAGTGTTGCATTATTGTTACCAAAACTGATCGGTGAAGACGGAATTTTTTATGCGGAAATTTGTGCCTGGACCAGCGCAGCTGTTTTATTGTTTATAAGTTATATGATTATTATACGAAAATACAAAGAGTATAACTGCTGACTGTTAAGTAAAAATAGTTCGACTCCATGGACAAAAAGGTGTATAATAAAATAGAACTTCAGTATATTAAGGAAAAAGATATTATAATCTTCCAGCAACTACGCAATGGCATTATGGGACAGACCATGAATCTTCAGGGTAAGGGAGGCCGCAAGATTTCGGTTGCGACTTATCGATTGTCGCAGAAGGTTGTCGGATTTAATTAAGAGGATAAAGGGGAATATAAGGGCAATTCGTTTGCAATTACACAAGTGAGGAGAAGAGATTATGGCAAGCATTCGAGAAGTTGCAAAGCTGGCACATGTAGCACCCAGCACGGTATCCAGAGCGTTAAATGGTAGCGGATATGTATCAGAGAAAAGCAAAAACAAAATTAAGAAGGCGGTAGAGGAGCTAGATTATATTCCTAATCAGTGGATCAGAAATCTGTATAAGAAAAGAACGGGTATTATCGGTGTTATGACACCGGATATTATCCATCCGTATTTTTCAACTCTTTGGAATTATCTTGAGGCAGAATTAGATCAATACGGATATAATGTGGTTATTTGTAATACCAGAGGAAATCAGGACAAGGAAAGAGAATATCTTGATACATTGGAACGTAATCTGTTCGATGGACTGATTGTAGGATCTGCGTTTCTTTCTGATGAATATTATATGAATATTGAGAAACCAATTATCTCACTGGATCGGATTATACCGGGAATCCCGCTGGTGACATCGGATCATCATCAGGGAGGAATTTTAGCGGGCGAATTGTTTTTGGAAAAAGGCTGTAAAAAAGTGATGTGCTTTAGTGATCCGACCAGGATGGAACTTGCCTCTGCCGATAGCGCGAGAGCCCTTATCGATGTGATGGAGAAGCATAATAGGGAGGTTATCATTGAATCTTTTCAATGGGAGGAAGTTATAAACTATCAATTGTGTATGAAACGTACCAGAACATTGTTGGATCAATATCCGGACGTTGATGGAATTATGGCTTTGGACTTGTGTGCAGCCGCCTTCCTCAAGACAGAAAAAAACAAAAAAATATTGGCTTATGATGGAACTTATGTCACGGACTTCAATTACCATTCGATTGATTCAATTGTACAGGATGCGAAGAAGGTTGCAAAGGAAAGTGTGAATATGCTTATTAAACTGATCAATGATCAACCACTTAAGAAAAGGGAAGTATTGGTTCCTGTAAAATATAAAAAGGGCGATACTTTGTAGAATGGAGAGCATTGGCACAAAGGAGTGTGTGAAACTTTTTCTGTAAATAGCTAATAACAGCAAGGTCTTCTATGGTAAAATATAAATCATAGGAGGCCTTTTATTATGGCAAGAAGAGAAAAGAAACCTGTACACAAAGTAGTAATGACAGAGGGAAAGCGAAACATCATTCAGCAACTTCTTCAGGAGTATGATATTGAAACCGCTGAAGATATCCAGGATGCTCTTAAGGATCTGCTTGGCGGCACCATCAAAGAGATGATGGAAGCAGAAATGGATGATCATCTTGGTTACCAAAAATCTGAACGATCTGATAGCGATGATTACCGCAATGGATATAAATCAAAGCGTGTAAACAGCAGCTATGGCAGCATGGATATCGATGTTCCACAGGACCGTAAATCAACATTTGAGCCACAGATTGTAAAGAAACATCAGAAGGATATTTCTGATATTGATCAGAAGATTATTTCCATGTATGCAAAAGGGATGACAACCCGGCAAATATCCGAAACCATCGAAGATATCTACGGTTTTGAGACATCAGAAGGTTTTATTTCAGACGTTACAGATAAAATTCTGCCTCAGCTCGAAGACTGGCAAAATCGACCGTTGGATGAAGTATATCCAATCCTTTATATAGATGCCATCCATTATTCCGTACGCGATAATGAAGTGATCAGAAAGCTGGCTGCCTACGTCATTCTTGGCATCAACACAGAAGGAAAAAAAGAGGTTCTTTCAATCACTGTCGGTGATAATGAAAGTTCAAAGTACTGGCTGTCTGTTCTGAATGAGCTGAAGAATCGTGGTGTAAAGGATATCCTGATTATCTGCGCTGACGGTCTTAGTGGCATTAAAGAGGCAATTGCCGCTGCATTTCCAAAAACAGAGTATCAGAGATGTATTGTACATCAGGTAAGAAACACACTAAAATATGTTCCGGATAAGGACAGAAAAGCGTTTGCTTCCGACCTAAAAACGATTTACCATGCTTCCGATGAAGAGAAAGCTAGACTGGCTCTGGATCGTGTTACTGAAAAATGGACCGCAAAATATCCGAATTCTATGAAACGCTGGTATGATAACTGGGATGCAATAACGCCGATTTTCAAGTTTTCACCGGATGTCAGAAAGGTTATTTACACGACCAATGCAATTGAAAGTCTGAATTCTACCTACCGTAAGCTCAACCGTCAGAGAAGCGTATTTCCAAGTGATACAGCACTCCTGAAATCCCTGTATCTGGCAACTTTTGAAGCTACAAAAAAATGGACTATGAGCATTCGAAACTGGGGACGGGTCTACGGTGAACTCAGCATTATGTACGAGGGAAGACTCCCGGAATAGCAGAATCTGTATGCATGATGAGAAGGACGTTTTTGACGTCCGCTCTTGACATGCCCGAAATCATGTCGTATATATAAAACAAGAGCTGGAAGCTCCAATTTAATACTTCCAGCTCAATCATTATCATAGAAGAATCATATTTACAGACTTTTCTTCATAGTCTCTTATCGATTGCATTCTTTCTTCTCCATTATTTTATTCCACACAAAATCTTGCGGCAACTCGTTTCACACAGTCAAACAACTTACTTCGGATCAAATCCATCAAACAGCAAATCACATATACAGCTGGCACTACTATAATTAATTTAACTAATGCCCATTTATACACACCATTTTTCAGTTCATCTTCAAACAAATGCGCTACTACTTCATTCCGGATCAAACCATTATCATGAATCAGATACACTCCTAATGTCACACCTGATAAAACCGTTATCACCTGTTTAAGCTTTGTACTGTCAACTCTGATATTTACAAAAAATATCAACAGCGCAATACTTCCAAGAACAATTGTCGGAGATGTATAATCAACCAACACATTTGCATTCTCTGTATTGCCAACTTTTTCCATTATAATCTTACTCAAAAATGTAAGAAGCACCATGCATCCAAAAACTGACAAAGACAATCTTTTCTTAACTGCATGGTAATTGAAATATTTACGTATATATGCCCCAAACAGGTACATGATACATAACCACAAGGATGAATATCCTCGATTCACATTAAAAGGATCCGGATAGTATGCGCCTTGCAGCAAATAACTGACCAGAGTCGGTAGAACACTGTATATTGCAAATATTCCAACCAGCATGTACTTATATATTCTCTGATCAATATAGTCCATCGCCAACCGTATCATCGGTATCAGACACATCATTCCAAAATAGGCTGTAACATACCAGTTCTTTCCTGATGTAACAGGAAAAAATGAATAAATCCACTCTTCTCTTGAAATCGTTCCATGTAACACTGTACACTCCATAACAATCGTAATCAACAAACTATAAAACATAACTTGTAACCACAATTCCATGAGCTTACGAATGTTACACCGTGCAGTCAGAAAGCCACTTGCCAACGCATAACAATTCACTGCTCCATAACATGCGATTTCAATTAACCATGCTACCTGATAGCATCGAGACATGGGCGGCATATTATCCAGTACACCTCCATGACCTAGCATATGTAATGTTACAATCATAAGCATAGATACAATCTTCAACAAATCTATTCCTATATTCCTCTTGGTCTGCATTCATTACTCTCCTACTCATTACTCATACCGATTGATTATATCATATCTTGTATTTCTTTACCAGAGCGAACACCAAAACCTGGCAAAAACCATTTAGATTTGCATTTTCTATTGACACATACCTTTTCCAACTGTATAATAGCCACACGTTCACAAATTCAAAAGGTTGTGCAGTACATGAACACACAAGAGTAAGATATTTTGAACTTGGTATTATCCAATACATATACAAATCAAAGAACCCTGGCAGAGGACTCCGGTCATTCTCTCGGAATCGTCAATCGTTCTATCAAGACATTGATTGCCGAAGGTTATCTAGACGAATCCATCCAGCCAACGCAGAAAGCTATAGAGATCTTATACAATTTTACAAAGGATATTAAAAAATATATTTGGAAAGACTCGACTTACTTGGAAGAACAAAATGAACCGACAGAAGAATTAGATATGCTTTGTAATATGATGCAGAATATAAAAGACAGATACAAAGCTTTTAAGAAGTCAGTAAGATTCGATGGACAGATTATTGAAATCAGTGGCAAAGAATATGCTGATATGGTCATGAAGTATGCACTTATGTTACCAGAATATAATGTAAAGAAAGCAGAAAAGGAACTGCAAGATTTTAAGGATAACAAAATAAATTTGTTGACAAATAAAGAAGCACGTAAAAATAAAGTGGAAAAAGTAGCAAAAGGAACGGGTGAGGTTGTGAAAGAAGCCATTGTTTATACAGGTGGTTCGCTTGTAAAGAATACCATAAAGTCAATTCTGCATATTAGTTAGAGCAAAAGATATTGACATAGGTATGATTATAGAGTAGTACCCAATTAAGAAAACGTGTTAGTTATGATTAAATGAGTGGATTGTGTCTTAATGTCCCAGTAACCATAATATACCTAACAGGCAGCAATTAACCAGAAATAGTATACTGTAGGTGACTAACATAGAACGTTAATTAGCTTATATAGAAAACCCCTTACATCAATTATGGTGTGAGGGGTTTTTACGTCGCCATGCGTTCAAGAGAAGTTGCCGGTGGCAAGTTCTCTGTGTGAAAAAATGTACAAAAGTTTTTGGGTGTGGTAGTATAATGATAAAGACAAATCGGTATTTGACAGAGCGAAAGGAGCTGGATAATATGTTCATTATTATTTATGATTTTTCAATGGCAGTACTCATGTTTCTATTTGGAATATATTTTTACAAATCAAAAGGAAAAGCTGCACGATTTTTGTCTGGTTATAATATGAAGTCAGAAGAAGAACGAAAAAAATATGATGAAAACGCTATGTGTAAGGCATATGGAAAAAGAATGATG
>OJNV01001086.1_pt1 | contig 13848 bp, 8 predicted proteins | sample 1597961 | NCBI WGS metagenome assembly OJNV01 (sample SAMN01915220, study PRJEB22387) | human gut metagenome | isolation source: stool | host: Homo sapiens | place: USA
AGATATCTGACGCAGGATTTCACACTCTGATGGGCTGGATTAAGATGCATTATTTACTAGGACTGCTATAATATCTCTTAGCGTCCGAAACCGCACACAAAATAAATATTATCCGGCGCGTCCCCTTCACTAACAATTGCATTTCCCCCTCCCTTTTATTATAATAACAACTAAAGCAGGCAAATCAACTTGCAGACACACTATAACATTCTATAAACTCAGGAAAGGACACTATAATATATGAAGAAACCCAGCATGATCAGCATCCTTCTGTTTCTGACAGGACTCCTGTGCATCATAGCCCTGATCTTCTTTAACAGGACCACACTGCACCAGATCCTCACCACTGAAAAAGAAGTCGATACAATCTCCGAACAGATCACTGCAAAACACGACGAAGTCAAACAGGCAGTAGACAAGTACACTACCGCCATAGACACAGTCCAGTCAAATATCAATCGCATGAAACAAAAACAACAGACAGCCACACAGAAGAAAACCAAAGAAAAAGCTGAAATCCCGGAAGAAGCTTCATCAAAGCCTTCTGTATTCAGCCAGAACAGCACCAGTGCCTCTTCTGATTCCAGTGCCAGCGTTTTCTCCTCCGATGCCGAAACAGACGGACATATAATAGGAATCGATCCAGGGCATCAGAGTGAGTCCGTAGATATGAGTGCCCCGGAGCCCAACGGTCCCGGTTCTTCTGAAATGAAAGCAAAATGTACCAGCGGAACTCAGGGAACCTACAGCGGTGTTCCCGAATACCAGCTCAATCTGGAGGTCTCTCTTCAACTAAAGGATGAACTGGAACAGAGAGGCTATCAGGTAGTCATGACACGAACAGACAATGAAACAGCCATCAGCAACATGGAACGCGCACAATATGCTGCTTCACAGGGCGCAGAAATCTATGTCCGCATCCATGCAAACGGCGATGATTCCCATACTGCATCAGGGGCACTGACCATGTCACCCTCCCAGAATAACCCTTATATCCCACAACTGTTTGAACAGTCTGATCGATTATCCCGATGCATCATCGATTCCTACTGTGCTGCAACAGGTTTTCAGAACCTTGGAATCCAGTACACTGACACGATGACAGGAATTAACTGGAGCACTGTTCCTGTTACGATCCTCGAAATGGGATTTATGACAAGCCAGAATGACGATCTGAAAATGAATGATGCAGAATTCCAGAAAACAATGGTACAGGGAATCGCAAATGGCATTGACAGCTACTTTGCATCATGATGATGTAAGTGTCAAAAAGCATTTTGCCCTTGACTTGATATCTGCGGATTGCTACGCAGCTTCGCAGTTCCCGCAATCCTGATTACAATAATAATTACGAAAGGAAAACCGCAATGAATAAAAAGCCAAATGAAAAACCTATTTTTCTCTATATAGTGATCGGCATACTGACTGTTGCAGTGATTGCACTGGCAGCTGTTTCATTTTTATCACTGAACCATCTCGTCACACTACAGCAAAAAGTACAGACACTCTCCAAAACCGTAGAGGAGATTTCCACTGATGCAAATACCCTTATCAGTCAGGCAGATCAGTTAGATGAATTAAGAGAACAGGAAAGTTCTGTCAAGGCAGCCACCGGAGAAACATCTCCTGCGCAGTCAGAATCCGCTGAACCCTCTTCAGAATCCGAACAGCAGAACGGAACACTTTCCCCTTCCTCCAACAACACATTTACCGACAACACTGATTCCAGCATGGACAATCTCCTGAAACAGGTACAGTCCCTGCTGCCGGCTGATAACGGAACCTGGTCCGTCTATGTCTGCAACCTGCCGAAAGATTCTGAAGGCATGATCAACGATACTCCCATGCAGGCAGCAAGCCTGATCAAACTGTATATTATGGGAGCTGTATACGAAAACTACGATACACTCTCCCAGTCTCACAATGGAGACGAAATTGACAGTAATATTTCAGCCATGATCACTGTCAGTGATAATGATGCTGCTAACACTCTGGTAAACTGGCTTGGAAACGGCGATAACTCTGCAGGTATGGCAAAAGTAAATGGCTTCTGCCAGGAACATGGTTTCACCAGCACCCAGATGAACCGCCTGCTTCTCGCAGGTAAAGAAAACGGCGACAACTATACATCCGTCAAAGACTGTGGAACCTTTTTAAAGCAGATATACCAGACTGTCAACGGAACCCTTCCCGCTTCTACTCTTCCAAACGCAGATGCAATGTATTATCACTTAAAAATGCAGCAGCGTAAAAACAAGATCCCTGCACAACTTCCAGAAGGCGTCGGTACTGCCAATAAGACCGGCGAACTTGACACTGTAGAAAATGATGCAGCGATCATCTATGATACAGCCAAAGGAATTGATCTTGTAGTATGCTTTATGTCACAGAATCTTACTGATACCGGTGCAGCCCAAAGCACCATTGCTGCAGATGCACGTGCTATCTACGGATATTATAATGAATAAACACACTCTTCTGAATCTACAGTCTATCCAGATAATTGTCATAAATCAGACAGATATTCGCAACCTCCGCAGGGGACTTACTTGATTCGGTTAAAAGAAGGAGGCACATCCCTTAACGGGTTGTGCCTCCTTCTGCAAATTCAACAGGAAGAATCGTCAATGTCTCAATCACTTCCCCTTTTATTTTCTTTAATAAAAGTTCCACAGCCTTTCGTGCCATATCCGGCACCGGCTGTACAATTGTTTATACCATTATGCCTCTTCAGCTTCCCCCTCTTCATAGGACTTCTCCCATATCTCCGAAAATACTGCCAGCGGACAGTCTGTGAGAAGGCACATGAGAAGGAAACATTCGTATGGATTTACTATGTATATCTCTCCCATTCCACATCGAAGCAGAATATCCTGAATCTCATCCAGAAAATGCTTGTATCTGTTAAAAGGATCATCATCCTCCATTTCCTGGGATACGATAAAGAATTCCAGTGTGATCAGGTCAAAGCGCTCCACCGGGAGTTTGTGGCTTAAAATATTTGTAATCCTCTGCCTGCTGAAACGCTTCTGGCTGAAATGCTTTGCCAGAATGGAGGCAGACATTTTCTTCAGATTGCCCATTTTGTTGATGGGGATTCCGCTGCAGATTACTTTTTCCACATCAGAAGGTGTAATTCTTTCTGCTGTCCACACCTTATCCCCACCTTTTTCCTCTTCATCATGCTGATACAGTCCGGCAATAATCTGCTTCGCATGATATAAAAGCTTTGTAAACTCCTGAAATGCCTGACTTTTCTCAGATATGGGATCTACTCTTTTTGATTTCAGTCGGGCAAGATAATCGATCAGTTTCTCCTCCGTATCAAGGCACAGGTTGCTTCCGTATAAAACCTGAGTATTTTCCACTTCCACAGGAGCGAGTATCTCATATTTTTTTTTCAATTCCTCTGCTTTATGATAACCCTGCTGCGTACTGTAACAATACCAGTAGATCACCTCGTCCGGATTGTAAAAATCAAAATCCTGTTCTTTCAGTACTCTTGTCAGGAAATCCGACACATCCTCTGTGGTCATTTTCAACCCAAACCCCAGAAGAAAAACAGTTTCTCTTTTTACAGATGCCTGATTCAGCCAGTTATTCACCAGTGCCGACAACTTGGTAGAGGTAGGATTCATGGATTTGGGCGTATAGGTTTCCTTAAAGGAATCTACTACGATCTCCTTATACACTTCCTGTGGAATCTCCGAGAAAGGTTCTTCCAGCTCTGCCCTTTCATAAATATATCTCTTCAGATGGTCGCCAAAGGACACCAGTTCCATCTCTTTATATAAATAGTGGAAAATAACATCCGCATCTTCGTCTTCAAAACTGTCCAGGCTTACCACCTGCCGAAATCTCTGTGCCGCCCTTCTGGTAAATTCATACTCCTGTACTTTATCAAACGCAACATTCTGTTCAAAATCCAGATCCTGCATACGGTTCTTCATGCTGCCCCACCTCTCATTTTTTATCTTTCAGATTTTTCATCCATTCTTTCATTCTGCGGACTGTATCCAGCTTCTGTACTTCACAGAGCACGATCGTCACATTATCTCTCCCACCTTTTTGGAGAGCATTTTTAAGAAGATCATTTACAATCTCCGGGATTTCCATATCCTGTGACAGAATCGCCTCTATCTCACTGTCCGAAAGCATATCTGTTACTCCATCTGAACACAGAAGATATCTGTATCCCTCCTTATGCTCGATTTCTGTCACAGAAGGTTCCAGTCTCTGCAGCTCTTCAGGAAGTCCAAGATACTGGGTTAACGGGGCTTTCCCAACTGCCGTACCACCAAAAACATGGTCTGTGGAAATCTGCTGAAGCTTACCACCATCCATAAAATAAATCCTGCTGTCCCCAAGATTGCAGGCAAACATAGACTCTGGTGTAAAGAGGAGCATCGCCATTGTGCTTCCCATGCTCCAAATATGATGCTCTGTTCCATATCTGCATACTGCCTGATTCATCTTCTCACATACATCGTCTATAAAATCTTCCGGCATATCCCTCAGCATTCTTTTATTCGCATTATAAAATTTTCCAAATTCTTCTGATGCAAGAAAGGCTGCAATCTCGCCGCAGCTTTCTCCTCCCATACCGTCAAATACCGCCATTGCCGGTACTCTGTTACCCGAAATAATCTTTGAGCAGATACCCTTTGTTCCTTCATTGTTCACCGGAAGGGATTCCCCAAAACACCAGAAATTATCTTCATTATTTGCCCGGATATTTCCTGTATGGCAGGTATATGCACATTCAATCTGATACATTGCCATTATCTGTCTTTGTTCCTTCTCCCTTCAATGCTTTCAATGAATTGTTCCAGTATTTCTCGCCACGTTTCACGAATTCCTCATTATCTTTTTCGTTATCGTGACACTTTCCATTGGAATCGATCCATCTTATCAGTTCGCCGTCGTTATAATAATAATATTCTGAAGTTTCATCATACCAGATATATGCAAAGAATAACTTCTCTCCCCAGTAGAAATATTCTTCATAAACTCCATCTCCGGATTCTGCCGGATAGACCAGAGCTTTCATGCATTCACTCTCAATATCCAGATTTCCATCTGCCTGCTGAGTGGTCTTTACCCTTCTCAGATATCGCAGAACAGTTCCTTCTGTTCCAACCCAGTCGTAACTGTTCAGATTATCTGTGATAGTTGTTGCCTGCTCCTTGATCGTATCCAGAGCTTTGGAGAAATCTTTGGATCCGGATTTTGTGGAGCTGTATTTCTCATCATCCAGAATTGCGATCGGATTATCCTCCTGTCCTTCCTGAGCATGATCTTTACTTACTCTGTAATAGACGGCGGCCATCATAAGTATCGCTGTACCTGCCACAATTGCAAGCAATGCCCTGCGCAGCAGCTGTTTCTTCCTGCGTCTTCGCTTTCTGGCTTCCACAGCACGCGCAGATCTTATCGCAACTGTTTCTGATGGCGTTTCCTGTGGCTGTATTTTCTGTTCTGCTACAACTGACATTGTTTCTTTATCTGTAAAGCTGCTCGCCGGAACATTGTTTACAGCACGTTTTCTTTTTGCAGCATTCTGAAAATCTGATGTTTTTTTATTTCCCCGGGTATTCTGTACTGACGTATTCTGCACTGTACTTTTTCGTACATTTTCGGCATCTGATGTAACATTCTGTGCTGCTCTGCCGTTCTGTGCAATTGCACTATATGATTCTGTTTTATCCGTTCCTGCTTTCTGAACACCGTTTTGTAACTGCCGGATTCTGCCAGATCTTCCATTTTTCAGATCATCCAGCGCACTATAAAGCTCCTCCGGTGTCTGATATCTCTGTGCAGGATCATAAGCACAGGCCTTCATGATAATACGGGCAAACTGTGTTCCTGCATCCACAGGTGCACTCATCTGCTCTCCTGCAACACGCTTATTTAATGCATTTTCCTTATCCCTGTAAGTGATAAACTGTTTTTCCAGACTCATAAATGGCAGTCTGTTATGATTCATCAGCCTGTACAGCACAATCCCAAGAGAATAAATATCTACCCTGCTGTCATATTTCTCACCTTTATACATCTCAGGCGCCATATAAGAGTAAGTACCTTTCTTGGAAAATCCGCTCATGGTTCGCTCAAGTTCACGTGCAATTCCGAAATCTCCAAGCTTAAAATCGCCAAATCTGGATACAAAAATATTCTCCGGCTTGATATCCCTGTGAATGATCTTAAGTTTCCGGCAATATTCCAGTGCCTTACTCAAATCCATTCCCAGCTTTATTACCTCTTTCTCAGTAAGCTGCTTTTCCGCACAGTAATCCATAAAACTTGTCAGATATTCCATCCTTATGGAAATCTCCCATCCAATGACATCCAGATATTCCATAACCTTAAAATCTTCTACAGAGACAATGTAAGAGTTTCCTCGAAAGTATTCCATGGTACTGATTTCCTGAATACATTCCTCAACCAGATTCTGAAAATACTGTCTTGTGGACTGCTCATCCCCTGTTTCAGAACGTACGCTGTTCAACTCGCTCTGGCTTCCGGGTATATTGATGATCTTGATAGCAGAATAGAAAGATTTTCCACGTTCTGTTCTCTGTGCCTTATACACCTTTCCAAAAGAGCCTTCGCCGATTTTCTCTATGATTTTCCATTCCGGCCATGCTGAAACCGGAAGTTCTTTATCCATATTGCACCTCCATTTCTGTTCAATTTCTATTTCCTTCCCTGTCCCGGTCAATGCTTTTTACAAGATGTTACCGGAAACAAAAATGTATATTTATCATAACTGTAAAAATACTTCACAGTTCATTACCTGCTCATAATGTACTGGTATTATAACACAAAAAGCAGTTTCTTTGTATTTTTCTCTTTTTTCGGCAATGGAATGTTCCGGAAAATAAAAGAGAACTACCTCGCCGGCAAAATCTGTCGGCACAGATAGTTCTCTTGTGAATTCATATCAAATCAGTCCGGATAAGTTATCTACTCCGTTGGATCATTCGTTGTCTTCTGCATCGTCTGAAGCCTGATCATCAGCTTCGTCTTCAGCAGCCTCTTCTTCATCAGATTCTTCAACATCGAATTCTTCGTCTTCCGGAAGTTCTTCATCCATTGTGACCATCTCATCATCTTTGATTTCTTCATCTTCCGTAAGTTCTTCGGCTATATCTTCAACCTTTACTTCCGGTTCAGGCATTGTGCTGTTGAGCCTTACATCTCTGTAGCGTTTCATACCGGTACCTGCAGGAATCAGTTTACCGATGATTACATTCTCTTTCAGACCGATCAGCGGGTCAACTTTACCCTTGATAGCGGCTTCAGTCAGAACTTTAGTTGTTTCCTGGAAGGAAGCGGCTGACAGGAAGGAGTTTGTAGCAAGAGATGCCTTGGTAATACCAAGCATAACCTGTTTTCCATCTGCAGGCTGTTTGCCTTCTTTTTCCATCTGCTCGTTAACGTCCTCGTATTCAAGGAAGTCAACCAGTGTTCCAGGAAGGAATTCTGTATCTCCGTTATCTTCGATACGGATTTTCTTCAGCATCTGACGAACGATAACTTCGATATGCTTATCGCTGATCTCAACACCCTGGAGACGATATACACGCTGTACTTCACGGATCATATAATCCTGAACTGCACGTACACCCTTAATTCTCAGGATATCATGCGGATTTACGCTACCTTCTGTAAGTTCATCACCTGCTTCAAGGATCTGTCCGTCTGTGATCTTGATACGGGATCCGTATGGAATAAGGTAAGTCTTGGATTCACCTGTTTCCTGATCTGTAACGATAACTTCACGTTTCTTCTTAGTGTCATTGATAACAGCAACACCAGGAATCTCTGTGATGATGGCAAGACCTTTCGGCTTTCTTGCCTCAAAAAGCTCCTCGACACGAGGAAGACCCTGTGTGATATCTCCACCGGCAACACCACCACTGTGGAAAGTACGCATGGTAAGCTGTGTACCTGGCTCACCGATAGACTGAGCAGCGATGATACCGACAGATTCACCAACCTGTACCGGCTCGCCGGTTGCAAGGTTCGCACCGTAACATTTCGCACAGATACCAACTTTACATTTACATGTAAGGATTGTACGGATCTTAACTTTCTCGATAGATCCGCCTGTCTGGTTGTCCACGCCTTCTTTCATGATGCGGGCAGCACGTTTCGGTGTGATCATATGGTTGGCTTTTACGATAACTTCGCCATCTTTATTCTTAATTGTCTCACAGGAGAAACGACCTGTGATACGCTCCTGAAGTCCTTCGATCTCTTCTTTACCATCTACAAAAGATTCTACATACATACCTGAGATCTCATCTCTGTTTTCACAGCAGTCTGTCTCACGTACGATCAGATCCTGAGAAACGTCAACCATACGTCTTGTCAGGTAACCTGAATCGGCTGTACGAAGAGCGGTATCGGACATACCTTTTCGAGCTCCATGGGCAGACATGAAGTATTCCAGTACGTCAAGACCTTCACGGAAGTTAGACTTGATAGGCAGCTCGATGGTGTGACCGGTTGTATCGGCCATCAGTCCTCGCATACCTGCAAGCTGTTTGATCTGTTTATCGGAACCACGGGCACCGGAGTCGGCCATCATGAAGATGTTGTTGTATTTATCAAGTCCGGACAACAGAGCATGTGTCAGCTCATCATCAGTCTTCTTCCATGTATCAACAACTTCTTTGTAACGCTCTTCTTCAGTGATAAGACCACGTTTGTAGTTCTTTGTGATAAGGTCTACTGTATCCTGAGCCTGTTTGATCATCTCCGGTTTCTGCGGCGGAACGGTCATATCGGCAATGGCAACAGTCATGGCTGCACGTGTGGAATACTTGTAACCTGTAGCTTTGATCGCATCAAGAACCTCAGCAGTCTTTGTAGCACCGTGAGTATTGATAACTTTTTCAAGAATCTGTTTCAACTGTTTCTTGGCTACCAGGAAGTCAACCTCAAGAAGAAGTTCATTTCCCGGAACACTTCTGTCTACGAAACCAAGATCCTGTGGAAGGATTTCGTTAAACAGGAAACGTCCAAGTGTAGATTCTACTGTACCGGTCAGAACGGATCCGTCCGGCATTGTCTTGCTGCAGCGAACATGGATTCTGGACTGCAGTGTGATTACTTTATTCTCATAAGCAAGAATTGCTTCGTTTACGCTCTTAAAGAACTTGCCTTCACCCTTGTTTCCAGGTCTTTCCTGAGTCAGATAGTAGATACCAAGTACCATATCCTGTGAAGGAACGGCTACAGGACCACCATCAGAAGGTTTCAGCAGGTTGTTCGGTGATAACAGAAGGAAACGGCACTCTGCCTGTGCTTCCTGTGAAAGCGGAAGATGTACGGCCATCTGGTCACCATCGAAGTCAGCGTTGAATGCGGTACAAACCAGCGGATGCAGTTTGATCGCTTTACCTTCTACAAGGATCGGTTCGAATGCCTGGATACCAAGACGATGCAGTGTAGGTGCTCGGTTCAGCATAACCGGATGTTCTTTGATAACATCCTCCAGAACATCCCATACAGCAGGCTCCAGCTTCTCAACCATTTTCTTGGCGTTCTTAATGTTGTGCGAAGTTCCGTTGGCAACAAGCTCTTTCATAACGAAAGGTTTGAACAGCTCAATGGCCATTTCTTTCGGAAGACCACACTGGTAAATCTTAAGTTCCGGTCCTACGACGATAACGGAACGTCCGGAATAGTCAACTCGTTTACCAAGAAGGTTCTGACGGAAACGTCCGGATTTACCTTTCAGCATATCGGAAAGGGATTTCAGAGCTCTGTTTCCAGGTCCTGTTACAGGACGTCCACGGCGTCCGTTATCGATCAGGGCATCTACAGCCTCCTGCAGCATACGCTTCTCGTTGCGGACAATGATATCCGGAGCACCAAGCTCCAGAAGTCTTTTCAGACGGTTGTTTCTGTTGATGATCCTTCTGTAAAGATCATTCAGGTCAGATGTTGCAAAACGTCCTCCGTCCAGCTGTACCATAGGACGAAGATCCGGCGGGATAACCGGGATAACGGTCATGATCATCCACTCAGGACGGTTGCCGGACTCACGGAAGGACTCCACAACCTCAAGACGTTTGATGATCCTTGCACGTTTCTGGCCTGTTGCGTCCACAAGCTCTGCCTTCAGTTCTTCAGAATCTTTTTCAAGATCGATAGCCTGAAGGAGCTCCATGATGGACTCGGCACCCATACCTACACGGAATCCTTCTCCGTAAGACTCACGTGCTTCCTGGTACTCACGCTCGGTGAGTACCTGTTTGTACATAAGTCCGGAATCTGCAGGATCCAGAACGATATAGTTAGCAAAGTAAAGCACTTTCTCCAGTGTTCTCGGAGAAATATCAAGGATCAGACCCATACGGGACGGAATTCCTTTAAAGTACCAGATATGAGACACCGGAGCTGCAAGCTCGATGTGTCCCATACGCTCTCTACGAACGGCAGATTTGGTTACTTCAACACCGCATCTGTCGCAGACAACGCCTTTATAGCGAATTTTTTTGTACTTTCCACAGTGGCACTCCCAGTCCTTGCTCGGTCCGAAAATCCTTTCACAGAAAAGACCATCCTTCTCAGGCTTCAAGGTTCTGTAGTTGATCGTTTCAGGTTTTAAAACCTCACCGTGTGACCACTCTCTGATCTTCTCAGGGGACGCCAGTCCGATCTTGATGGCATCGAAAGTCATTGGCTGATATGTTTCATTGGCGTTGGTTGTTTCTGCCATGTATTCTTTCCCCTTTCTTATTCCTCATCATCAAAGGACTCTTCAAACTCGATCATATCATCTTCGTCTTCCATGTCCTCATCTTCTTCTACATTGACAAGCTCTTCTCCGCTGAACTCCTGCTTGGTGTAGCCGTGTTTACCGAAGGACTCCTCATCTCTGCGTCCTCTGGAATCGCCCTCGATGACATGACGAAGATCAGTATCTCCGTAATCAGAGGTTTCCATAATGTGTACCTCTGATCCGTCCTCGCTGAGCACACGTACATCCAGACCAAGAGACTGAAGCTCTTTAAGAAGTACCTTAAAGGACTCAGGAATACCTGGCTCAGGAATGTTGTCACCTTTGATGATCGCTTCATAGGTCTTAACACGTCCGATCACATCATCAGACTTCACTGTCAGGATCTCCTGCAGTGTGTAGGAAGCACCATATGCCTCCAGTGCCCAAACCTCCATCTCTCCGAAACGCTGTCCACCGAACTGAGCTTTACCACCCAGAGGCTGCTGTGTTACTAGGGAGTATGGACCTGTGGAACGTGCATGGATCTTATCATCTACCAGATGATGCAGCTTCAGGTAGTGCATGTGACCGATCGTTACAGGGCTGTCGAAGTACTCGCCTGTTCGTCCGTCACGAAGTCTTACCTTACCGTCTCTGGAGATCGGAACGCCCTTCCAGAGTGCTCTGTGAGCTTTATTCTCATCGAGATACTGCATAACATCCGGTGCAAGGATGTCTTTATATTTCTCACGGAATTCCTCAAAGTCTTCCGTATTAACGTAATCGTTGGCAAGCTCCAGAGTATCCTGGATATCAACCTCGTTTGCGCCATCGAATACAGGTGTTGCAATATTGAAGCCAAGTGCTTTGGCAGCAAGGCTCAAGTGGATCTCCAGGACCTGTCCGATGTTCATTCGGGAAGGTACACCCAGAGGATTCAGCACGATATCAAGAGGACGTCCGTTTGGAAGGAATGGCATATCCTCAACCGGAAGTACACGGGAAACGACACCCTTGTTACCATGACGACCAGCCATCTTATCACCAACGGAGATCTTTCTCTTCTGTGCAATATAAATACGTACTGCCTGATTTACTCCAGGGCTCAGCTCATCGCCGTTCTCTCTTGTAAATACCTTGGCATCTACGATAATACCATACTCACCGTGCGGTACCTTAAGGGAAGTATCACGTACCTCTCTTGCCTTCTCACCGAAGATAGCACGAAGGAGACGCTCCTCAGCAGTAAGCTCAGTCTCTCCCTTAGGAGTAACCTTACCGACAAGGATATCACCGGCACGTACCTCAGCACCGATACGGATGATACCGCGCTCATCCAGATCCTTCAGAGCGTCATCGCCGACACCCGGAACGTCACGTGTGATCTCTTCCGGTCCCAGCTTGGTATCACGGGATTCTGCCTCATATTCCTCAATATGGACAGATGTATAAACATCATTCTGTACCAGTTTCTCACTAAGAAGAACAGCATCCTCGTAGTTATAACCCTCCCAGGTCATAAATCCGATCAGCGGGTTCTTACCAAGAGCCATCTCTCCGCCGGATGTTGACGGTCCGTCAGCGATAACCTGTCCTGCTTCCACACGCTCGCCCTTATCGACGATCGGTCTCTGGTTGTAGCAGTTACTCTGGTTACTTCTCTGGAATTTTGTCAGTTTGTATGTCTTCTTTGTTCCGTCATCATGGCGGATCGTGATGCTTGTAGATGTAGAACTTTCAACTACACCGGCCTGCTCTGCAACTTCAGCAACACCTGAGTCAACCGCAGATTTTACTTCCATACCTGTTCCGACTACCGGAGCTTCTGTCGTAAGAAGCGGTACTGCCTGACGCTGCATGTTGGATCCCATCAATGCACGGTTCGCATCGTCATTCTGAAGGAACGGAATCAGTGCAGTAGCCACGGAGAACACCTGCTTAGGTGATACGTCCATATAATCAAATTTATTTCTTCTTCGCATTTCCCTTGAAAAATTATTCGTGGATATGCAATAAGCCACAAGATAGGCCTGGTACTGTCTGTGAACAAAGTCAAATCCGTCTGTGCTTCTGCTCATCAAATGACTATGGCAAATATAAGAAATAAATTCATCAATACTTTTTTCGTCTTCCGGCCATTCCTGTTGAAAATACCGTTTCAACTCCTTTCTGGACTGAAGAATATATTTCTTTAGATTCTCCAAACTGACTATAATCTTATCATTTTCAGAAGCAGCCATTTGATAGATGTCTTGTCCTGATAATTCAGTGCCTATCGGCAGAGCAATAGTTGATTCGTTACTTACTTCTTCTGTTGTAATAATGCTATCCGCTGAGTCTGATCGTTCAGCACCATTATCGATTTCAATATTGGACATATATGAACCCTCACGTTTCTAGAGCGTCATAACAACGAGTAATCATTCTTTCTATGTACATTTGCCATGAATATTGGAACAACGTCAACTGACTAATATCTACTGACCCAACGTTTTCTTTCTTATATTTCGGATACCATTCTTCAAGTTTTTCGGTATTTGTGGAACTAATAATTGCCTTACATAAAGGCAACATATCCACTAGCTTTGAATGAGCAAGTTTCTGTGTAACTATATCAGTAAGACTTTTGCTTGTTCCTGTGATAATTTCTGCAAATTCCCCTTTTGTTACTTTCCCTTTGCAAGTATTCAACAAGTTTTCAATAATACCTTCCATTGAGTAAGGGCCTGGAAATATTTCGATAATATTAGCAGCTTCCCAGCCGATCAACAGGCATCCGCTGCGCTTATCAATATTATTTAATGAACAATTTGATATCTCACTCCATTTCGACAGCATCCACCACAGCACTTGGGAGTCTTCGTGATATACACTTTGCGATTGCTCCATGGCATCAATGCGCTCGTCCAAACCAGCCAGTGTTTCAGATAAGTCATTAAATATTTCCAACAATTTATTGGGAGCCTCGCTATCCCAATCGTTTTCTTCAATATGTGTTTTTAAGTTGGATACCATCTTCGAGTATGTATCTTCTCTGATAGTCGGTTTGCTATGCTCTTCTCGTATGTTAATTCTGTCGATATCAAACTGTTCTTTAATTGCTGCCAATA
>OJNV01001102.1_pt1 | contig 13754 bp, 8 predicted proteins | sample 1597961 | NCBI WGS metagenome assembly OJNV01 (sample SAMN01915220, study PRJEB22387) | human gut metagenome | isolation source: stool | host: Homo sapiens | place: USA
CAGGAATGAGTATCACTTTTAAAATTCCCTCAAAACACGCAAATCAAGGCAAAATACGGCATATTGAATTTTTCAAAAGTAGTCAAACAGTAGTCAGTTAGGGGGGTGCAGACTACTTCCAAAATCAACCTTATAATGATAGTTTTTGAGTAGGGGGGTGCAAAATGGATTTTACATCAAAATAATTCTTTATCAGAACTATAATTTCGATTCAATCTATCATCAACGGCATTAAACAGTAATTATATTATAGCATATAAGAAGTTGTTTTCCTATACTTTAGTTAGCATTCATTCCTAGAAAGATGTTACATATTTTTATTGCATAGTAGTTAATAGATTTTTTAGTGTGAACTCTTGAAATACTTTGAGAAAAATGGTAATATAATAAACATAAAATACTTTATAAAACGATATTGATTATGAATTCTGTTCCAACAAACAATATGGATGTAAAAAAGCAAAATAGAATAAATACTCTTAGATGTCTGCTGAAATATGATAGAATTTCACAGCCTGAGCTTGCACAAAAGCTTAACCTCAGTTGGCCGACTGTTTTGCAAAATGTGAAAGAGTTAATCAATCTTGGATTGGTTCATGAGGTTGGTGCTTACAAGTCTACAGGCGGAAGGAAAGCAAAAGCTTATGCTTCAATTCCTGATGCAAAATTAGCCATCGGAGTTGATATTACAAAAAATCACATAGGTTTTACACTTGTTGATTTGTCCGGAACGGTTATAAGATATACAAGAAAGACAAGAGCTTTTTCTTCTGATGAAAATTATTTTAAAAACTTAGGCGACTTGATGAATAGTTTTCTAAAAGATGATGAGTTTGACAGAATTATAGGAGTAGGTATTTCTATCCCAGGTATTATAAGTGATGACGGAAAGAAAATAATTTTTTCTCATGCACTTGACATTTATGATTTCAGCACAGAAAGATTTGTTGAATTTATCTCATACCCTTGCTTATTTATCAATGATGCAAATGCTGCCGGTTTTGCGGAAATGTGGGATAAGTCAGATATTGATAATCTTATTTATCTGTCATTAAGCAATACTGTCGGCGGTGCAATTATTTTTTCGGGAAAGCTGTTTTGGGGCAATAATCTTCGAGCAGGTGAATTTGGTCATAATACATTAGTTCCTAACGGAAAACAATGCTATTGCGGTAAAAAAGGCTGTCTTGACGCATATATTTCGGCAAAGGTATTATCTGAGCAGGCTGACGGAAATCTTGCAATGTTTTTTGAAAAACTCCGATGCGGTAATGCTGAAGCCGAAAAGGTATGGGACGATTATCTTAAGTATCTTGCAATAGCTATTAATAATCTGAGAATGACTTTTGACTGTGATATAATTGCCGGTGGATATGTAGGAGCTTTTCTCGAGGAATTTGCACGGGAATTAAAAAATTATGTTGCTGAACGAAATACATTTGAAAGTAATGCCGATTTTTTGAAATACTGTACCTTTAAATTAGAGGCATCTGCAGTAGGTGCAGCACTTATGAAAATAGATTCGTTTTTACAGGAAATATAAATTATTAAAAGCAGTGATTCTGATAAATGTCGGAGTCACTGTTTTTTTGCACAAATCATAGTGTTAATATTTAGCAAATGTGATGATTTTAAAAAAATCTATTGACATCAATGTGTGTTTGTGATTTAATATAGTCACTTAATAAAACACTTTATAAAAGTATTTTTTAAACAGGAGGACTAATTATGAAAAACACTATGAAAGTTGCTGTAATGACAGGCATTAAAAAAATGGGATATGTTGATCGTCCGGTGCCGACACCCAAGCCTAATGAGGTATTGGTAAAGCTTGAGTATATCGGCATATGCGGCAGTGATATGCACTATTATGAGACAGGTGCAATCGGTGACTATGTTGTAAAGCCCCCTTTTGTTCTCGGACATGAACCGGGCGGTGTTGTCGTTGAGGTAGGTTCAGATGTAAGTCATTTGAAAGTAGGTGACCGTGTCGCTTTAGAGCCGGGGAAAACTTGCGGACACTGCGAGTTTTGTAAAACAGGCAGATATAATCTTTGCCCCGATGTAATCTTTTTTGCTACCCCCCCGGTTGACGGAGTATTTCAGGAATATGTAGCTCACGAAGCAGATCTTTGCTTTAAACTTCCCGATAATGTATCGACACTTGAAGGTGCTTTAATTGAGCCTCTTGCTGTTGGTTTTCATGCTGCAAATCAGGGCAATGCCCACGCAGGACAGACAGCGGTTGTTATGGGTGCAGGATGCATCGGTCTTGTAAGTATGATGGCACTGAAAGCAGAGGGTGTCAGTAAGGTATATGTGGTTGATATTATGCAGAAAAGACTTGATAAGGCTATGGAACTCGGTGCTGATGGTGTTATAAACGGTAAAGACGAGGATGCTGTTGAGGCTGTTATGAAACTTACAAACGGTGCTGGATGTGACCTTGCAATAGAAACTGCCGGTACAGAATTCACTACTCGTCAGTGTATTCATATGACCAAGAAGGGCAGCAACATTGTGCTTGTAGGTTATTCAAAGACCGGCGAAATGAATTTGCCGATGAGTCTTGTTCTTGATAAGGAATTAACCTTTAAGACTGTTTTTCGCTATCGCAATATTTATCCTATGGCTATTGAAGCTGTTGCATCAGGCAAAGTAAACTTAAAGGGCATTGTAACAGACATATTTGATTTTGATGATATTCAGAAAGCTATGGATAAAAGTGTAGAGGATAAGGCAAACATTGTCAAGGCTGTTATAAAAATGTGAGATAGGTGATATTATGAAAAATCATCAGGAAACAAATGTAAAAATTCCTTTTATAAGCAAACTTGCGTATGGATTTGGTGACATAGGCTGTAATTTCAGTTGGATGTTCGTGGGCAATTTCCTTATGATATTTTACACGGATGTGTGCGGAATACCAATGGCTACAGTTTCTTTATTGATGCTTATATCAAGATTTTGGGATGCAATTAACGATCCTATAATCGGCTCTTTAAGCGACAGAACCAAAACAAGATGGGGCAGATACCGCCCGTGGCTACTGATAGGTGCTCCTTTAACGGCGATAGTTTTAGTATTTACATTTTGGGCACATCCTACATGGGATGACAATGCAAAAACAATATATATGTATGTTACATACTGTATTCTTGTAGTCGGCTATACCTGCGTAAATATTCCTTACGGCACACTTTGCGGTACATTAACTCAGAATATTGAAGAACGAGCAAAGATAAATGCGTTTCGCTCGGTTTGTGCAATGATTGCAATAAACATAATCAATATGGTTACATTACCTCTTATTACATTTTTCGGCGGCCAGAATCAGTCAAAGGGATACCTTTTGGTTACCATCCTTTACGGTTCAATATTTGTTGCCTGCCATTGGTTCTGCTTTGCAAAGACAAAAGAAGTGGTAAAGCCTCCTGTAAAGGAAAAAATACCTATTAAAATTCAGCTTAAAGCCGCAATGCAGAACAAGCCGTATCTTATAGCATTGGCAGGACAGGTTTTATTCGGCATTACATTATACGGTAGAAATGCAGATCTCTTGTATTACTTTAAATATGTTGAAGGAAATGAGGGGTTCTTTACTATTTATTCACTGATACTTATTGTGCCGTCAATTTTAGGTGCAGGAGCATTCCCGTTTGTATTTAAAAAAGTCGGCAACAAAGGCCGCACAGCTGCAACTTTTGCTGCAGGTACAGGCATATGTATGATTGCTCTGTATTTCTTTAGTGCCTCAAACTCACCTATCGGTTTCTATACAATTTCAGCTCTCTCCCAATTTTTCTTCTGTGGTTTCAATACAGCAATTTATGCAATTGTTCCCGATTGTGTGGAATACGGAGAGTGGAAAACGGGCATAAGAAATGACGGATTCCAATATGCATTTGTTTCCTTGGGAAATAAAGTAGGTATGGCAATAGGAACAGCATTGCTGTCTGCTACACTCAGCGGATTGGGTTTTGTTGCAAACGGTGTTCAGAACAGTGCCGTTCAGGCTACAATGCATCACTCTTTTTCAACAATTCCGGGTGTGTTGTGGATAATAACAGCTGTTGTACTGTTTTTTTATCAAATAAATAAAAAATCATACAACAAAATCATAACAGAATTAAATTCAAAAAAGGAGCAGAATAATGATTGATATTGTAAGCTTAGGCGAAATTTTGATAGATTTTACTCCGAACGGAACTAACGAACAGGGAATAGCATTGTTTGCACGAAATCCGGGGGGAGCACCGGCAAATGTTCTTGCAATGAACAGTAAGCTTGGCGGTTCATCGGCTTTTATCGGTAAGGTCGGCAACGATGCATTCGGTTCTTATTTAAAGGACACATTAAGCAACCATAATATTGATATTACAGGTATGGCAACTGACAGCAATGTGCCGACAACACTTGCTTTTGTTCAGCTTGACAGCAAAGGCGACCGTTCGTTTTCTTTTTATCGAAATCCAGGAGCAGATATGATGCTTAATGCCGATGAAGTGAAAAAAGAACTTATTGATGAATGCAAAATTTTCCACTTCGGTTCATTATCTTTGACAGATGAACCTTGCAGGAAGGCGACATATGATGCTGTAAATTATGCAAAGAAACTCGGAAAAATAATTAGTTTTGATCCTAATTATAGATCTCTTTTGTGGAGTGATAGGGAAAAAGCGGTAAATGAAATTTCAAGAGCGATTACAATGGTGGATATTTTGAAAGTGTCTGAGGAAGAAATGTATCTTGTTACAGGAGAAACAAATCTTGAAATCGGCTCAAAAAAGCTTTTAAATATGGGTGCGTCATTAGTTTTGGTATCGCTCGGAGAAAAAGGTGCTTGCTATCGCAACAAAAATCATTTTTGTGTATTTCCTGCATACAAGGTCGATGCGGTTGATACCACAGGTGCTGGGGATGCTTTTGTAGGTGCAATGTTGTGGCAGTTAAAAAACTATAAACCCGATGAGATTGCTGATATGGTGCTTGATGATAAGATACTTTTTGCAAATGCTGCGGGTGGACTGACTGCAACAAGAATAGGTGCAATTCCTGCGTTGCCCACATTAGATGAAATTAAAATATGTCAGAAAGGTTGACAAGTATATGAAAATAGTAAAAATCAGACTCACACAAGTGGATCAGGTCAGAGAATTTGTTGAATTAACTTCCAACTGTAATTATGATGTTGATTTAGTTTCAGACCGTTATACAGTTGATGCAAAATCTTTACTGGGCATTTACAGTCTTGATTTAAGTAATCCATTGCAAGTTGTTATATACGGTGATGACAGCGAAGAATATGAAAAAGCATTGGAAAAATATAAGATTTGATGATCTGCGTTAAATAGTTTATAAGTTAATATATAGCTTTCCTTAAAACAAAAGTCACGTTGCAAATTTGCAGCGTGACTTTTGCTATTATGAACTAAAAAGCAATCACATCAATTTTGACAATTTCAGCAATTCAATAAGAGTACATATTTCTGCATTACGAAAGAAACTGCGTGCGGCGCTCGGCTATGACCCGATTCGCAATCTCATTGGTGAAGGATATGTTATGGAGGAAGAAAAAGAATGAAAAAGCTATCCTTGGAATGGCGCATAACTTTGATGACTGCACTTCTTATCGGAGCTACCTGCATTTTTATGAATGTTCTTATCGGCTATTCCGGCAGCCGTTACATGGATTCCATAGGTTCTTATGTTACAGGTTACGGAGATACGGACAAAGGAGAACCCGAATTTTTCGATCCCGAACACGAAAAGCTTGATCGTGAATTGACTATTGTAATTAACGGAGTACAGGAATCCTTTATCGCTACCAATTGGTATATTACGGCTGCGGCAACATTGTTAGGCGGTGTGCTTGCGTATTTTTTAAGCGGGCATGCGCTGAAGCCTCTGCGTACTTTTACAGCTCGGGTTGAGAAGGCTCAGCCTAACAATTTGACGGATATGAAGATAACCGAAGAGGTTTTGCCTGAAATGAGACAATTTGTCAAGTCATTCAATCTGATGCTTGACCGTCTTGATGAGGGATTCACAGCTCAACGACAGTTCGCCGGAAACGCTGCACACGAGCTGCGTACGCCGCTTTCGCTTATGCAGGCACAGCTTGAACTTTTTTCGGCAGAGCATCCCGAGGTATTGCCGGAAACGGCTGAGTTTCTCCGATTGTTATGTGAGCAGACCGAACGAATGACGCAAATGACAAAAACCTTGTTGGAAATGAGTAAGCTTCGTACAGTATCGTGTGCCGACCGCATAGAGATAGGACCTATGGTAGAAGAAATTTTCACTGACCTTGCGCCCCTTGCAGAGAAGAACAATATTGCACTTGAAAGCACGGGCGACGCTGTTATGACAGGCAGTGACACGTTGATTTACCGTTTGTTATATAATCTGCCCGAAAACGCTATACGCTACAACCGTTTTGACGGTACAGTGAATATTACCGTAACGCACAAAGACAATCAGCTTGTTATTACGGTTGCGGTTACCGGCTACGGCATCCCCGAACAATACAGAGAAAGTATTTTTCAGCCCTTCTTTCGTGTGGATAAATCTCGAAGCAGGGAATACGGTGGCGTAGGCTTGGGACTTTCTTTGGTGTGGAAAATCGTCACATTGCACAATGGTAAAGTCCGTGTGGAAGAAAGTTCGGAAAAGGTTACGGCTATAGCCGTACCATTTTCCGACAGATACGATAAAATTTTAATATTTTGCAAAATTTTTTTAATAAATTGTTGAAATTACCGTAGTCCTGTGTTATACTATAGTTAATTAATTGATTAGTTATCAAAAGGAAGCGAACATTATGAGAACAACAGAGGAACAACACAACGAGCGTAAGCGGGAAATGATGGAAAAATGCTTTGAATGTTATGCTGAAAACGGGCTGACCGGTACGGGTATCAAGGCTTTGGCGGCAGCGTGTGGGTGTACAACGGGAAATCTGTATTCCTATTTCAATAGTGTGGATGAACTGATTATTGAATCAACTGCATACTGTATGGAAAAGGTTGAGGATGATTTTATGGAAAAAGCCCCCACCGACCCGAATGATGTTGTCCGATTTGTGAGAGAGGTTCCGTATTGGACCGCAAAGAAGCACGGCAAAAAATATCGGCTGATGTATCAGGTCTATACTCATCCGAAATATATTGAGCACGGCAAGAAATTCTTTGAGGGAGTGAATGAGCGCTATACCGAATATGCCAAGCGGTTGGAGCCGAAAATCGGTATTCCGTACACGGTGATTACACCGTTGATTTTTATATTTGTTCGTGCCTGTGTACACTATGCTATGTTTGAGGATGAATATTATTTAAAAACCCAAATGGAGGTCTTAAAACAGGGTGTCGCTCTGTTTGCGGATAAATACCGTTCACAATATTTGAAGGGAGGAAACGGAAAATGAAAAAACGAATACTCTGTACCCTGCTCACCCTATGTATGGTGATGTGTGTTGCTTTACCTATTATGAGCTATGCCACTATGGGAGTATCGGCATCCGACTCGAGTGCATACGGCACACTGCTCACACCCGACACAACCCCACCGATCGGATGGGCAGAGGATGAAAGCAACCCGTACGGCACAAAAAAGGGTCAGCCCTTTGCCATCACCCCATGGTATGAGCCGATCATTTACAGCTATCGCAACGCAGAGGGGCAGGCTGCGCAGGATCATACCAAGGTATACAGTAAGTGGAATTTCGGTATCAACATTGCCGAATGTACACCGAGTGCCCATCGGGTTTCTGCTGTCGATAATGTTGCATTTGCTGTTGGAACAGCTTACGACCCACTCGGCACGGGCAGAAACGATCATGCCATCATTGTCGGTCTTTGCGATATGGATAATTCCAAGAACACTGCGAAGATCTGCTACTGGGTACAAAACCTTGTAAACAACAAGCGCTCCGAGCTTCAGAAAATTGCCGACGCTCCGATGTGGGCGTGCAAGAAACCCGGTTACGGCGAGCTGGAATACCAGGAATTCCGCCACTATTTCAATGTCACGGCGGGCGACTATGATGGTGACGGAAAGATGACCGCCGTTATCACCTACGTCGGCAATGATGATTTATGGGGAATCGCCGGCACGGGAATTGCCGGAGAGCAGGGACTTTCAAGAAAATCGTTTGTCAAATCCAAGGGCAGCGGCAATGCCTATTTCGACGGCTGGAACACGACTCTGTATGAGCGCGACCAGATCACGAAGTCGCTTGTCTCGGCGGATATTGACCGTGACGGCTGCGATGAGCTTATCGTGTACGCAGGCATTGCCGAGCCGGATAAGATCGACGGCAGGGACAAGGAGATTTCCGGCGATTCCTTCCGTAAGGCTGTTTCAAAGCTCTCGGTATACAAAGCCGAAAACGGAAACCTCAAAAGAGTGGATCAAAAGTCCCTGATGACCCTGAACCGCGAGGATGAAAAAGCGGACGGCAGCCGTTACTACGATCATATCCGCTACGGAAACCTTGCCGCGGGAGACATCAACGGCGACGGCTGGCAGGAAATCATAATTGCCGGATATTTCCGTGAAGTCAGGGAAGAAAAGAAGAAGGGCTTTATCTGGGACAAGAAAACCGACAACGAAAACATGGGCTTTGCCGTTTATTACGGTCAGAACAAGTCAATAACGAATGTGCAGAAAACCACCATGAGCGGTTATACCGCAAACGGAACAAATGATCTGGGCGTGAAGCCGAAGCCTGCCATGACAAGCGTTGCGATCAACGGCAGAGGTACGCCGGAGCAGGTATGGATCGCAGGCGGACTGTATGAGGTTCAGCAGAACGGCGCGCTTAATCTTCTGCGCGACACCGCGCGCGAAAAAAATTCAAGCGCGAGATGGTGGTATCAGGATGTCATCGCAGGCAATTTTGACCACAACACGGAAGGCCGCGAGCAGGTGATCGCGCTTGCCGCCGAAAGACAAAAGGGAAGCGGTTCGGCACGTAAATTCGACCTGTTCACCGATGTTTTCTACGGCGAGAATTTCGGCAGCGGCACGCTGTCGGTCGCCGGCAAGTATACAGTAACAGCCGAGAAGGACGAGTTTTCCAAGCTCTGCCACGATGCCGACCTAGCATGGGATATGCCGTATAACTGCATACTGCTTGCGGCGGATGTGAATAAAGACGGTCTGTTTGCTCGCTATGAGGGCAAGGGCTACGGATATTCCGATGCACAGGTGCAGGCGGTGCTCCAGGCGGCTCCGTATTTCTCGGAGCTCGGTGACTATGATCTTGATTTCTCCGACGGCTCAACCACCTACACCTTCTCCTCAGGCTATTCGGACACGAAATCGTCATCGCACAACACCTCCTTCGGTGCGTCCATCGTCGCGCAGGGAGATCTGAAGGTGTGGAGATACGAGGCGACCCTCGGATACACCATGGATTTTACAAAGAGCACCGAGGATACCCTTTCTAAGGAATACAGTGCCTCATTCAATGCCGGCGGCAACGATTCTGTGGTGCTGTACCGCGTGCCGGCAACAACCTATTATTACTCGCTTTATGACCCGCAAAAGGGCGATTTTGACCTCAGCGAGCGAAATACCATTGCCCTGATGATCCCCGGGCAACCGGTTTACACCATGCTCGACCGAGAGTATTACGATGAGTTTGCGGTACTGTACAACGAAACCTACAAGAAAGACATTGCAGCGGGAAAGGCAAAGGCTTTGCCGATACTGAACAGCCATGTACTGCCAGAAAACGCCGAGGGCGACCCGTTCGCCTATTGGTCGAATACCGCTACTACCGCCGACTATGTTTCGAAATTTGAGTCGCTGAGTAAGCAAAAATATGAGCTTGGCTTCGGTGCAAGCAGTATCACAAACGACTGGACGACCACGTCCGAACATGCCGAAGGAGTTGAGATAGCTCACGGCTTCTCCGCTTCGATGAAAAGCACATGGGGCGTAGACGCATTCAATATGGGTTTTGTAATCGATTTGAGCTACAGCAAAGCAACAGGTACGGTCTACACCACGACGGAAAGCAGCGGCGCCAGCGGTACGGTAAACAACATCGACCGCCGTTCGCTCCTTGCCTCCTACGGAATCGGCTACGATGTTTCGAGCCAATACGGCTTTACCTGGGATTTCGGTATGCGCACATGGACGGCAGGAGATCAGAAGATTCCTGTGTTCGGATATGTGCTGACCAATCTTCGTGCCGCACCACCCGTACCTACACTTACAGGCGTATCCGTAACAGACAATCAAAGTGCAAAAATCACCTGGAAGGCACCGACTGCAGACAGCAGACGCCCCTATACAGGGTATCATATCTGGATGCGTATGGATGACGGCGATTTTGTGCGTGTGACTGATGCTCCGCTGTCAGACACGACCTTTGAATATACATACGATACTCTGGAAGAGGATACCACCTACACCTTTGCGGTTTCCTCTGTCGGCAATAACGGAACGGTATCGGCATTATCCAATACCAAAACCTTCTCAACCTTTACGGGATCGGACGGCAGAGAAATAGAATTACGCAGTGACGGCAGCAGTATCCAGTGGCGATATGTGGGCGAAAGTGACGACGCTTACCGTGTTCTTGTATCACTTTCCGAGTTGAAGGGAAATGACGGCGCAGATGGAAAGCAAATTGAACTGAATGTATATAATGGATTTATACAGTGGAAGTACAGTGATGATTCTGCCTGGAATAATTTGATTGCTTTGTCGGAGCTGACGGGCGATAAAGGTGACAAAGGCGACAAGGGTGACAAGGGAGAAACAGGTGCGCCCGGTCAGGACGGAAAAGACGGTGTAACGCCAAAGCTTAAAATAGGTGATGATAACTTCTGGTATATCTCCTATGACGACGGACAGACATGGGTATCCCTCGGTGTGAAAGCCACCGGCGAGAAGGGCGATACCGGTGAAACCGGACAACAAGGCGATAAAGGCGACAAGGGCAAAACAGGTACACCCGGTCAGGACGGAAAAGACGGTGTAACGCCAAAGCTAAAAATAGGTGATGATAACTTCTGGTATATCTCCTATGATGACGGACAGACATGGGTATCCCTCGGTGTGAAAGCCACCGGAGAAAAGGGCGATACCGGTGAAACCGGACAACAGGGCGAAAAGGGCGATACCGGTGAAGCCGGACGACAAGGCGAAAAGGGTGATACCGGTAAAGCCGGACAACAAGGCAAAAAGGGCGACACCGGAGAGACAGGTGCATCGGGACAGAACGGCAAGGACGGAACAAATGGAACAAACGGTGCAAACGGCTCTGACGGCAAAGACGGTAAGGACGGCATCGGAATAGCCAAAGCGGAGATCAACGCAGACGGCGAGCTTGTTATCACCTATACCGACGGCAAGGTAGTCAATCTTGGTAAAGTTGTCGGTGCGGACGGCAAGGACGGTCTTACCCCATTTATCGGTGAAAACGGCAACTGGTGGATTGGTGAGAAAGACACCAGTGTGAAAGCGGTGGCAGATGTAGCCGTTCCCGCAGGCTTCGGAAACATATCCGAACCCGCAGCTTCACCTGCTTTGGTTGCAATAGGCTCTGTTGCAGGAGTTGCGCTGCTTGGCAACCTCGGCTTAATCTTATACATTGTACTGAAAAAGAAAAAAGTATAGTTTGAGATTGCAAAACGGAGGTAACAGAATATGAAAAAACGAATACTTAGTATCTTGCTGACTTTATGCATGACGCTCTGTCTTACGCCGATAAGCGTGTTTGCCGAGGAGGTTGGGGCAGAGGGCTCTGCTGCGATACAGCTTGGCGCAGACGCACTGAATAAAACTGTAAACACAGCGAGCGCACCGACCGTGTATTTCGGGCAAAACCATGAAAATGATTCCGGTGCATGGCGAGTTATCGGCTATGACGGAAACGGTGTTGCCGGCGCACAGGGGGATATGACCCTGCTTGCGGCAGGCGCTATGGGAGTTATACCATTTGCCGATATCATATTATACAACGAATACGCACCGAGTAATTTGAAAACCGCGATAGACGCGCTTGCGGAAAAGCTGACGACAGAAGAAAATGCTGCCGTAAAGAAACGGACGCTTACAAGTGGAAGTTACAACGGAGAAAATACCGACTGTGTAGCGGGAGGGCAGGTGGATAACGCTGTATTCTGGCCGCTTTCCACAAAAGAGGCTATTGCGGTAAACAACGATCTGCGTGCCTTGGATCCTGCGCATCCGAATTGGGTGACAAGCAGTTGGTACCTGCGCTCTCCCGGCTCCAAGACTTTTTATGTCGCCATCGTGAGTAGTGATGGTTCTGTCCAATACTCTGGGGCCTCTATCCGCAAGAAAAATAATCATCGGACTGTTCGTCCCGCTTTTAACTTAAATATGAACTCTGTCCTTTTTGCATCTGCCGCTGTGGGCGGAAAGCCTGCCGGAGGATTGACCCCGATTCCCGAATACAGCGGAAACGAGTGGAAATTGACACTTTTAGATAGTAGCCGCAGTTTTGCCGTAACGGAAAAAACTGCCGATGCCGCCCCCGACGATACCATTACGCTGAATTACAGCGGAGCGACCACAGGGGCAAATGAATATATCTCCGCCATCATTGCGGATAACAACGGCGCACAGTATTATGGCAGAGTAGCACAGCCTACTGCCGAAAGCGGAACGGTTGAAATCAAAATCCCGTCTGATATTGCACCCGGCAACTATACCTTAAAAGTTTTCAGCGAGCAGTACAACGGCGATTATAAAACCGACTACGCAAGCAATTTCACAGACATTGCGCTGACGGTGGAAAAGCAGGTGGAAGAGCAGTTTTCCCTCACCCCCGGCGGCAGATACTATTTTGACCTTTCGGCGATGAATATTCCCGGCACGGGAAACGGCGATCTGCCGGACAGCACCCTGCACTATGTGCCTTTCACCTATGTGGGTACGGTGAACGCCTACAAGCTCACATCGGAGACGGCAACCACCAATGAGTATGCACAGCAGAACAAATACGCTCACAGCCTGTTTGTGGCGGACTATGCCGTAACGCATAAGGTAAACTGGAATAACTTAGATACTGCGAGTCTGATTTTCGGCAAGGACTATGTCGCCGGCGGCGTGGACTATACCCTGCGCGCACCGTCTGTGGGAAGTAACTATACAGGTTCGGGCAATTCCGAACGCGGCGTGCCCCAAAGCAACGAATGGGACACGATGCTGAATAAGGACAGCGGATATATCCAAAACTGGAATGGAATGTATTCGTGGGGACAGGATGCTTTTTCTGGCGGCGCGTCGTACCGTGCGATTCGCGGGTACAATTCGGCCCGCATCTGGGTCAGCATCAATGCTGCGTACTCCAGCCCGGACGTCGGTTTCCGCCCCGTCCTTGAAGTCCTGAACGCTGACACACTGGGTCCTGACGGACTGAAGGTCGTTACCCTTGACCTGAACGGCGGCAAGCTGGGCGGCAGCTCCGAGGATATTCAAATCATTGTGAAAAACGGCAGCACGTTTACCGCCCCCGCATCTGACGGTCTGACCCGCCCGGACGGAGATACAGGCAGCTACTTTAAGTGGCTTGGCAGCGACGGGAAGCTCTACGCCCCCGGCGACAACGTTCCGGCGGACGTTACCAAGCTCACGGCGCAGTTTGCTTTATCAGAACAGTTTTCCCTCAAACCCGGCGACACCTATTACTTTGACCTTTCGGCGATGAATATTCCCGGAACGGCAAACGGCGGAAACTCAGATGGTGCGGTTTCTTTGCCGGATACGTC
>OJNV01001112.1_pt1 | contig 13720 bp, 7 predicted proteins | sample 1597961 | NCBI WGS metagenome assembly OJNV01 (sample SAMN01915220, study PRJEB22387) | human gut metagenome | isolation source: stool | host: Homo sapiens | place: USA
TTCCACAATATAAGGGAAAAGGAAATGGAGCATTTTCTCATACATGACCGCATCCCGGTCATCATAATGAATGCGGCGGATATAGGTATCATACTGCTCCCGGTCAAATACTTTTTCTTCTAAAAAATCCATTTTAAAAATCTCCTTCACAGGCATAGCTTCCAAGAATCTTTAAATACTCTGTTTCCTGAGAAAGCTGGTATAGTAATGCACGTATTTCTTTTGTATCAATATTGGCATTCAGCTCAGCAAAAAACTTATAGTTCCAGCTATTATCCTTCCAAAACGGACGGGAATGAATCTCCGTCAGATTGACTCCATAATCAGAAATCATAGATAAAATACTGCTGATACTTCCGCTGTGATTCGGACATTCAAACATAATCTTTACACGATTATGCGATGGCAGTACAACAAGCGTATCTACAAAAGTAACGACCTTACGGCGCACGCCCCCGTCTTCCTGCACTTTACAATGCGTGATATACAGCTCTTTTTCTGCAAGCAGATTATGAAGTTCATCTGATACTCCGATTCCAACTTCCTCAATAATACCGATTCCCGCATCTGCCTTGCCTTCTTTAATATAATCCGCCACTTCTTCATAAGAGGCTACCGTAATCACCTTATCTTTTGAATAGTCTTCACAGGTATATAATTCTTCTCTTACCATTGCCGGTTTTAAGATTACCGCAGGCACCTTCGTATATTCAAATGGAAAACACTGACGAAGCTCTAATGTTCTTCCATATTGATACTTACGGCTTACTTCCATAATTCTCTTGATCAATGCTGTATATTCTCTTACTAACTCCGGCTTCATTCCTTCTGTCTGTTTCTTAATAATGATTTCTTCCCTGTCCGGTTTATAAATTTTATCTTCTGTTTTCGCTTTAATACAGGCAACCTGATCTGCCAGAGTCATACGTTCTACGAAAAGTCTGCGAATCTCTCCATCTACGCGGTCAATATTCTTTCTTACATCTGATAAATCCATATCTGTTTTCGTTCCTTTCTTTTACAACTGCTTAATCATCCTCTGTCACTTCTCCTGTAAAACTCAAACGCAATACAGTTATTAATCAATCACCACCTGAAAGAGGCGGGAGTCTTCTCGACTGAGATAAACAAAAACAAGGAATCTGTTTTGCAACCGACTCCCTGTTAGTATATCATAATTCTTCTTATTTGGTTATGTATAATTCCCGCTTTCTCATAAATTCAAGAATGTCCCGACATTCTTGCTGTCTGATATAGCAAAAAATCATAACACATTTTACTATGATACTCTGTTCATTTACAAAATCAATTCATACGATAAAGCGTTTCTACTGCCTTATCTTTAATAAGTAACTTTGCATGTTCTGACAGATAATATCCCTCAAGCCTCTGGTTTGAACATTCTGCTCCATATTCTTCTGCTGTAATCATAAAAGTGATTATCTTTGAATTATCCATCTCTATCGGAAATTCTACTAACAAAATATATTCCTCTGAATCTTTATAGAGACTTGACGGAATAAAGTAATCTTTATTCAAAAGAGAACAAAAATCAATCAGATTACGGAACTCTTTGTCAGAATACAGCCAATAACGCGACCACCAATAGCCAAATGCGTAACGGGGAGGCAACGGCATCTTACCAGCAAAAAGAGTATAGTCTTTCAAGGCCTGCTTATAGTCATGCCCGTAAGCCATGAAGTACCAGTCTTGCCCTTCATTAGCGGGGCGTTCCTTAGCCCAGTCCCAGTCCGGATCATTATCAAACAAAAGTCCGCGGGAATCGTCAATGAGCGACCAGCCATCAGTTGCCAACAGGCCGTCTTCCAGTTTCAGTTTATCCCCTTTCTTCGTATCAGACACCCAAGTTTGAGTCTGTGTATCACCGTCCATCCCATCAAGAGTGCGATATGTGCCTTTCAGATTGCCTTTCTGTTGCATTCCAGGCTTCCAGGTGAAGGGGAATGTCCCCTTTACAGCTTCGATTATCAGATTATTGTTCGTAAACCGCCCACTGTCTTTTTTATAACGCATTTTCATCTTGGAGGTGGTTATTTCAATCCATGCCCCCCTTGTCTTCAGTTTGTAATCAACCTGCGGATATAAACGGTCTACTGCAATAAAAGACTTGTCGTCTACAAATTTTCCATCCGGAGCATACTCCAAACGGAGCGTTCCATCCGATATGACCGTAAACCGTACATTGTTATCAGTATAAGCAATATTCTGCTGTTCACCCTGCGCTCGCAGTGACAACAGGACACCCTGCAAAATGCAAAGGATAAGTATCAACTTCTTCATCATGGTACTATTGATTTTAAATGGTTTCTGAATTCGATATCTCTTTACGTAACATTAGACTATATGTAATATAACGACAACAAAAATAGGGAATTATATCAGTCTGACACCTTAAAAACGATTCAATAAATAGAAGATTCGTATCAAAACAAAAGATGTAGGATTCTATCGAATCCTACATCTTCCATTTAAGCAATTATATAGCAATACTTTTTAAGAATTTCCTGCTATTCAAGCAAGGAAGCAATTCTATTCACCGTTCACAATGGCTTTTATTTAGCAACCTCTTGTTCATTTCTGGTAGGTTGCGGTCCCATATAGGAACGCTTCATACCGCCAAAGTCCAACACAACCTTTTGCAGAACTGTTCCGGCATCTCCACAGATGATTTTCACCGTATGCTTACCCGGTTTATCGATATGGAGAGTGGTCTTGTTGATTCTGCAATTCTTCAATACGCTTTCATACCAGATCTGGGCATATTCGAAAGAAGAAGTAGATGGAGTCATTACCGGACCTTCGTCTATACATACACCATATTTGGTTTCAACATTTGTTGCTTCATGTCCGGCATATCCTCTATCCTTGCTGATGGGGAATGTAGGCAGCACATACGTATAAACGTCTACTGATCCCTGCTCAAACGTATAGAAATCATATTCCAGGCGCGGTGTATTACGTCCTGCGGTACGTTGTGCCGGAGCGATAGGATTACCCAACTGTACAGCTGTATTCTCGCATCCCAGGTTCGGAATCATAATCATCTTAATGGCATCATTCTCCACTTTACGGTGGAAACTTGCCGCATCTATCGAAACATATCCGTTGTTTTCAACAAACAGCGTATCCATTTCGGCCAATGAAGGAGAAGTAGGATTAAAGACGGAGATATAGACACTTTCCTTCTCACCGCGATCAGAAGTGATATCCAGTGTTCCAAGTATTCTTTCACCGGCAGGAACCTTCGCCCAGTCGATAGAAACCTCGATACGCTCTTCAGTAGCAGTCTCTCCGGATTTCTTACTAACTAAAATCCAGTCATTTGTTACAGCAGCTTTCCATTTCAACGGAGTAGCACCCTTATTGAATACATCTACATAGTAAGACTGGCGCAAGTAAGTATTGAAACATGGCAATGAATGGAAACTCTGGAGACCTTTCAACACGGCCTCACCTTCGGCCATTACGCCTAAAGAAGCAGTAGGAGCCAATTCAACATCTCTCAATTTCGGAAGTTCAAAATAAGCAGCGGCAAATCCCTGTTTCATCGTCATTACATGATCCCACTTACCGCCAAGCAACGAGTTATAGCCCTTGGTAATTACTTCCAAACTGTCGTAACAGGCTTTCGCTGATTTTTCCAGTTCTTTGGTTGATGCTCTCTGCTGAATAGAATACCAGCGGTTTCTTTGTCCGTCCAGTATCATTCTGTTCAACAACTCGCACCCTTTCACCGGATAATACAGTGTCTGGTAGAAGCATGCTTTCTGTTTCTCGTCCGACATACTGTTCAGGATCTTCTCTACGGTGCTTCCAATACGACGGTATTCGCTCAAACGATTATCCACCTCACGATAGTTGGTAAGCGAAAAGTCCGTATCCGTATTCCGTTCTCTCCCGTGCTTATCAGTAGTCCATTGGTAGCCCCATCCCATAAATTCGGGTTTACGCGCGAAAGCCAGCTTATAGAAAGAATTAACCACATCCTGGTATTCGTTGCGGTATTGATCGCCCAACATACCACACAGCCATTCGGTACGGTAGTTAGCTGCCCTTTCAAAGTTGAAAGAATCAATATCGAAAGCCATCGTCAGGAAGTAATCAACAGCGAACTCACAGGATTTGATATCACCGGCATTCAGCAACCAGATGCGATCTGCCGTTGCATCATACGCTTTACGAAGTTCTTCATACATCAATGTAGGAGAAATCGTGTTCATCCAAAGATGATCGTGAGGCTTACCAAGATAAGAAGAATGGTAGTACACACCCGAACGGCCCGAACGCTTCTGTTCCTTCGGGCTGCTCAGACGTTTCATATAACCATAGTTATCATCCGGCCAGATGATTGTTACGTCATCCGGTAGTTCCAGCCCTTCGTCATATACATCCAACACTTCTTTATAGGGAGTAAATGCTTGGGGAATCTCTTCACCCGGTTTACCAATGGCATCAATCAACATCTGCCTTTGTGCCATCAGAGCCTCCTGAAGCATATCTTTCCGGTCGCCCATATCATTGCTTGCATTCATGGCTCTGTCGTGCAGTCCGCGTAATGCCAGCGTATATACATTTTCAAAGGGAGCACATTCCTTCACGCGTGCATTCAGCACACTGTCTACGCTTTTTTTATTATTGATGTAGTCCCACTCACCCATTTTATCACGCTTCCATTCACTTGCCGTATTAAACAATAACGGTTCGCAATGAGAAGAACCCATGATGATGGCAAAGCGGTCTGCAACCACTCTGTTCTCGGGAATGCGGTGAAATGCCATAGACGCATCGTGCATGGCCGGACACAAATAGTTGGCCTGGAGGCGGAGTAACAGTTCGCAAACCTTAGCGTAAGTCCGGGGACCGAAGTTACCCACTTCTTTCTCGAAGTTTCTCTTCGACCAACGGTAGAGGCCCCAGTCTTCATCATTGATGAAAATGCCTCTGTACTTCACAGTAGGCTCTTTAGATATATATTTATCTACTTTCAGGTGTAACTGATCCTTCTTTACAATAGGAGCATCTGCCCACCAGTACCAGGGAGATACACCGATATTTCTTGACACGGACAGCAATCCATAAGCAGCACCTCTGCGGTCGCTACCCACAATAACCAATGCCTTGTCTACACCAGGAAGCGGATTACGAACGAGTTGCACCAGATAGCTTTCCCAACGATCCTTCAAAGGTTCCACGTCCAGTTTCTTCTTCGCAATCATCTGGTCAATCCATTCATTATGACCCAAGGTTCCGACAATGATACAATTCTTCTGAGGAGCTTCCTTGGTAGTAGCAACGCCCAGAATTTGTCCACTCACCTCTTTCACATCATTCGCAAATAGTCCCGCCGTTGTTTTTACAACTTCAAAATCTTGTGCGTCATAGTACACGCAGGCTTTATCCTTCTTGCCTACGAGACTAAATACGTTGGATCCGCTACTATTTTGCGATAGCGAAACCTGAGCCAGTGCCACTGAAGAACTCAGTAGCAGCATACCTCCTAATAAAACAGATTTAAAAATACTCATGGTTTATTTATTGATAATTTATAAGTTACTTCTCCATCAAGGCGACCACACACCAGAGGTAAGGTCCTTGCGCATGAAAATCACCAGTACGACGCGGACGGTCATAATAGTATTGCTTGTCGTTCTTCTTATTGGTACCTACGCAGATTTCTCTCACCTGATTCTTTTCGGTAAGGTAAGTCACCAAAGCCATCCATGCCTTGCGGGCTGCCGGAGCATATTCTTTGGCATCCAGCCATCCGTTCTTTACCCCCGTAATAAAAGCGAAGGTAAACATGGCAGAACCCGATGTTTCAGTCCAGCATTCGGGATCATCGAGCAACTGATTCCACAGACCTTCCGGATTCTGATATTCCTTCAGACTTTTCATCATGGTCAGGTAGCCTTCCATGATGCGGGGACGGTCTTTGTGCTTCTTGGGCAAATAACGAAGCAATTCTGCCATACCTGCTGCCATCCATCCGTTTCCGCGCCCCCAATAGAAAGGTACGTCCGGTGCATGATAGAAGAGACCGTTGGGACGTTGCAATTCATCCAGATACATCACCATCTCTTTAGCTGCACGATCTATATATTTGCTATCATTGGTCACTTTGTAGGCATGTGTCTGTACAATGGTAATCATGTACATATCGTCAATCCAAAGACGTGTCTGCCATGAATAGCCCTTCTCTGCCCATTCCTTCTCACTTGGTTTGGCATCTTCGGGAACTTCCCATTGGGTATCGGCATAAGGCAATCCCAGTTCTTTGTAGCGTTCATCCTTCGTCACCCAATAAAGCTCCAGAGGCAAACTTCCGAACATATTCAGATCGACATGATTCTTGATGGGCAACAACTCCTTTTCGGTAGTAAACAGATGCTCAAATCTGGCTTGCAGAAGCTTGATGAGCGCTTTGTCTTTGGCTGCCGCCGCATATTTAAGAGAACCGTTCCAATAGAAGGTTTCAGGATAACCAATCCATTTTCCGGCATGCAATGCATGTTTCTCGGTTACAAAACGGTAGGCAATACGTCTGCCGATTTCATCGGGAGTATACCCTTCGGGAAAATTCTTCAGAAGACTAGTCTGGGCGATTAGCAACTGGAAAGATGATAATAAAAATAATAATGCGAATACTTTCTTGTACATAACAATTTGAATTCTATCTATTAAACATTACAATAATTTACTTTCTCTGGAATATCCGTTGATATTACTTCACTTTCAATAGTTTCTTGGTGTCGTCGCACACGGCTACCGCCACTTTGGAGTCTGCACAGCCGTAATAAAGATATAGCTTCTTCTTATAATAGGCCAATCCTTCGATAAACACGGTTCCGTCCTTATACTGCCCGCTCTTCTCAAAAGAAGCTTCAGGCATGAAGAAAGGCTTGTCTAAACGGCCCAATACTTTATAAGGATCTTTGGAATCAAACAGGAGCTGACCAGCGCAGTAAGCACCTGCCGGATAATTTGCATCGCCTCTCTTTTTATCATTCTTACCATTATACATCAATACGATGCCTTGTTTGGTACGAATAGCAGGAGGACCACATTCAGTCATCTGGCTGTCGAAGTATCCGTTACGCGGCCTGGCTATTTTCAACAACTCGTTGTTCTCATCCAGCACAGGATACCAGTCTGTAAGATTGTCGGAAGTAGCTGCATGCACGGCATATTCTCCCCAATACATGAAGTACTTACCATCTACTTTATCGATAACCAGTTTCCCACCTTTCACCTTGGTAAGCATGGAGGCTGACTTGGTAGCAATTCTGGCGAAACGCCCGTCATACGCTTTTTCAAAAGCAAGACCGTGCTTGGTCCAATTCTTCAAGTCTCTGGAGGTAGCCACCGCAAGACGGGGAGTCTTCCGGTTCCATGCCGTATAAAGCATCACGTATAATCCGTCTTCGGTCATTGCCACTCGCGGATCTTCGCAACCACCCGGACACTCTATATTCTCAAAATCATCTCCACCGGGGAAAAGTACCGGGCTGTCGAATCTCTTTATAGTTACTCCATCCACGCTTTCAGCATACCCGATACGGGAAGTTCTCTTCCCGATGCCTTGTGCCGAGTTATCTTCAGCACGATAGAGCACGACAATCTTTCCATCTTTCACGGTGGCAGCAGGATTGAAAATATCACTTTCCTCCCACTTCACCTGTTCCTTGCGCATCGGACAATAGAAAGAGGTAGGCTGTGGAGTGAGTACAGGATTGACACCTTCAGGGCGATGAAATGGGCCAATTACCCAGTTCTCCTGTTCTTTCTTATCGGTATCATCTGAAGAAGGCAGAGTAGAAAAACTACTCAATGACAGCACTCCTATCAAACCGACTATGAGTTTTAACTTCATCTTAATATCTATGTTTCGCATGGTTAAAATTATCGTTTTATTGACGAATATGTTTATAAATCTCGGTCAATACTTCCAATCGGGTTGTTTTTCCGGGAACAGCTCGGGGCTTAAACCCACATAATGTACTCCAGTCCTGCAACGTCTTTTCATCGACCGTTCCTTGCAAATCCGCATCCCATCCGGGCAAATACCCTCTCAATCCCATATATTGAGCCAAATGGAAACCAGTATTTTCCGGACGCAAGTCACGAAAGTAAATCAGCGTTGCTTTCTGGTCGATCAGCAAATCCTGCAATATGGACATATCCACATCCTGAACAGCAACTTTACGGTCAATAGCCAGTGAAGCAGCGATACCTGCCGCCTGCCCCAATGCCATCCAACATGGCTCCATACGCAATGTGGAGAATCCGATATGCGAACCGGATACAGGTACAGGTAATAGCAGATTATCTACATTCCGGGGTAGAATCACGCCCAAGGGCACCGTATACACTGCTGTAGGGTAGCTGATGAATCCATCCAAATGTACTCTTCCGGCTTCCCGCTTTCTGGCAGCATGCGAATCGAGTGCATAATGGCTGGCTGTCACGCTACTGCCATGCAAAGGCGGGCGTTTACCCGGTGCAGTGGGTAAAGCATCCTTAGCAGTAAAGAAGTAAACTCCTTCAAAGCGTCTTCCTTCACGCACATAGACCTGGCGGGGAAAATATTCATTATCCTGATATTCATCTTTAGCCAATCCCCATTCTAGCATTGCTTTACGGAAATGCTCCGGTAATTCCGGATCATTCTGGGCAAACCAGAATAAACCCAATGTATAATCTTTCAGACGTTTGGCAAACTTATCTCTCCACTCCCAGGAAGAAGTAGGCCAAGGCCAGTTCTCTTCCGGCAGATCAGTAGAGATAAATGCAGCATGCTGATTATTGCCATCTGTCTTCTGATTAGGCAGTTTCACGATACTGCTCAGTTTTCTGATTCCCCAACTGTCTCCTGGAAGTTTAGTCTGGTTACCGCCAGCGATATGACGACGGTTTTCTTCCATCATTTCATCAGTTACCTTCAGCATGGCCCGTTGAGTATTCTTTCCGGTCCATACATCTTCAATCAGTGAGACATATTCGTTCCTGTTATACGATGCCGGCTTCGGAAAGAGGACACGATTATCAGGATCATTAGTCAGGCAAAGGCGATAGTTATATGCCTGGACTGCATTATCAGACTCTCCTGTGCTACCATTGGCGGGCAGACTTTTCCAGTATTCATAGGTTCTTCCTGCTCCGGGTTCTCCGAATTCGGCTTTACTTTCCCTGCCTACGCGGAAAGGCACACCTGCCGCAGCACCCAGATCACCTTCATAAGTGGCATCCACAAAGATGTCACCCTGATAAAGTTCTTTCTCTCCATTCTCACGATTCAGTATACAGATGCTTTCAATGCGCCCGTTTCTGAGAGTGATATTCTGATCTTCAGCATCGAACTGCCGCATAAGAAGCACGGTAATCTTATCCTTATGTTCGTTCAGCATATCCTGATAGATAGAGGCTGCAACAGACGGTTCGAAATGAAAGCCGTCACTGCAATCCTTCAGCTGCTGAGAGTTCTTTCCATACCGTTCTGTATAATATTGCTTGATTCTGGAAGTAAACTCCATGAACAGACCGGTAGTTGCCTCCCGGGTAGCAATATCAGTAGCTCCCAGTCCGTTGGCCGGAAGTCCTCCAATATGTTGACTACGTTCCAATATAACCGAGGTCTTGCCTTGCCTGGCCGCTGCAATCGCCGCCATTATGCCACCGGGATTACCGCCTACCACCACAATATCAAAATGATTTTGAGCGGATATCCCCCAGCTGAGCAACAACAGAACAGTAAGAATATGGAATCTCTTCACGTTATTTTTTTATTTGAGTTTATACTTCTGAGTAGTTACATTCCAACCCTTCAATACCAGAACAGCTCCCTCAGTCAACTTTTCTTCCGCCGTTTCAATGGTGACAGTTTTCTTTTCACCCGGAACCAGAGAGAAAAAGTTATCCGAATAGAACGACGGGCGTATCGGACTCATTTTGGAATTGAGGAATTGCAACTGATTAAAGAAAGCGATACCACCGGAGGTATTCTTCAATGTAATGTCTACGAAATAGCGACCGTCTGCCTGACGCGCTTTATAGGAGAGCTTCACATTAGCCGCTTTCAGCTTATTCAAGTCTTCAAATCCTGAAGATGCAGGACCGGTCAGAGTCTTACTGCCTTCATACTTATCATTTGATCTCCAATAGAAGTTGGAAGAAACGTCTTTACCCTTCTCATCTTTCAGCACCAGCTTGATAAAGTGAACCTGAGAGATGTTTTCAGGAAAACGGATGGTCAGTACATCATTGGCTACTCCATCTTCCGGAAGATTCACGGAAGCAGATTCTTCATATACCTTCCGGCTATTGATATCATATACCCGTGCTATCACTTTGTAATTATTAAAAGAGCGATAATAATCGTTCACCACAGATACTGTATTCTTCAGATAATCGAACTGGGCATGTAGTGGCTCCAATGAATTGGCTGTATGGTACAAAGAAGCAGTGGGTTCCAAAGACCAATCCCACATACGGGAAGATACCTGACGCATGGAGCAGTTATGATACCAAAACAAGAGTCCGGAACAGAAGCGATCACCATAATCCAACTTATTGTAATTCCACACTTCCCAGATACTCTTTGAGTTAATGGCACCCAACAGTTGTCCTTTCTGAGCAAACTCATCAATAGAGGATGACTTTCCATAGTTGTTCACCAAATCAGTATACATGGTAGTCATCAAGTGGAAACCATTTCCATCCAGGTAATCCCACACCTCTTTATTGATAGGCCAGAGGTCTTTTTCGTCCATCATCTCACGAAGAATCTCCACTGTGGGAAGTGTAGGCGCACCATACTCCGGATTGAAACCATCGACACGGCTTCCACGTGGAGATGCCGTATTTTCATAATGCTGCATCGGATTCACCTGCTTATACGGACTTCCATCATGCACTCCGGCACATTCTGACTGCATCTGATATCCTCGCGTACCGTCCAGTTTGTTCAATAATTCAGGGGTACCTGTAACCTCGGTACTTTCATTAGAGGCTACATAATAAGCCAGAGAAGGATGATTGCGGATACGTTTCACAGTAGATGCCACATTATCCAGATAATTGCCCTTATCGTTCGGATGGCGTGTATCACCCGTCATCCAGAATTCCTGCCATACCAGCAGTCCCATCTCATCACACAACTGGAAGAAATAATCGGATTCGGCAATGCCACCTCCCCACATGCGTAAGAGATTGACACCCGACTGACGGCTATATCGCAGTTCGGCATACGTACGCTCGTCAGAAGTTCTCAACATAGCTTCCGGTATCCAGTTCGTTCCACGAATAAAGAGACGCTTGCCATTGACATAAAAGACACGTGACTTATCAGGCGTATTCGTATCGGAAGTAATCTCACGAATACCGAATTTTGTTTTAACCGAGTCGCAAACTACTCCATCGATGGATACGGTCATTTTCAACTCATACAGGTTTTGAGGACCTTTGTTCACAGGCCACCACAAACGAGGAGAGTTAATCACTAATTGAGGAAATTCATCCGGAGAAAAAGACAAGATTTTCTCTTCTCCACGCAAAACTTTAAGCTTTTTCTCGAAAGTTATATTTTCACCTGTAATCTCACCTCTTACCGTACAATTAATTCCGCTAAATCCGGTAGTAGGATTTACAACTTCCACAGAAATGAACTCACGTGCCTGGTCATAACCAGGTTTACGCAATTCGGATTTCACAAAAGGATGACGTAACGCCACTTTACCGGTAGCATAGAGAGAGATGTTTTTCCAGATCCCCGTATTACGGTCACGGATACCATCCATGAAAGTAAAATCCCAGCCTACGGTCATCAGCATAGTAGTGTTCAATCCGATATTTCCGTTCCCACCATTGTGGAACTCACCCACTGCACCCCAGGACTTGGGTTTGGCACTGCCGGGGACATCAACCGGATATACTTTTATAGCCAATGCGTTAGCCTTATCTATCTTCACAAAGTCAGTCACGTCAATATAATCCTGCATAAACATACCTTTAATAGTACTGAGCAGGTTTCCATTCACCCATACTTCGGCACGATAGTTGATACCATCCACTTGCAACCAGACATGTTTTCCTTCAAATGATTTGGGAACTGTAAATTCAGTCCGGAACCAGTAGGTATAAAAGTCACGACCGGTTTCAGAGATATCCGGTATTAATTTGGATTCGATCTTATTGTTGATTCCGTAATAAGGTTCCGGATATTTCCGGTTATGTACCAATGAATTCAGAACTGTACCGGGCACAATGGCAGGCAACCAGTTCGCGGTCGGGTAATCTGACAATGAAACCTTTTCTCCAGGATCTGCTACATCTCCTGCCTTTATCATTTTCCACTGATAGTCTCCATTATGGGTAATTTCCGAGTCGAGCCAGAGGCGTTCAGAGTCTCTGACATCATTTACTTTGGTTTGTCCGGTTACTACTGTCGAATAGGAAAACAACAGTACAACAAAGGTAAGGGCCTTCACCCAACTGCTTATGTTCATCTTATAAGTATAAATAGATTTTCGATATGAGATTATTAAAGTAATGCTATCTTATTCCTCCAGAAGTGCAACGGCACACCAGAGGTAAGGAGCTTGTCCATGATAATCACCTACATTTTGTTTGCGATCATAGTAATACTGTTTGTCGTTCTTCTTATTGGTACCTTCGCAAACAGATTTCACATTATCATTTTCATCTATGTATTTCACCATAGCCATCCATGCTTTGCGGGCAGCGGGTGCATATTCCTTGGCATCCAACCAGCCATTCTTCACTCCTTTAATGAAAGCAAAGGTAAACATGGCAGATCCTGAAGTTTCGAGCCAACAATCGGGATGATCCAGCAACTGATGCCACAAACCGTTTTCGCCCTGATAACGGCAAACGCCGCTTACCTGCTGACGGAAATTCTCCAAAAGAGCTTCACGCTGGGGATAGTCTTCGGGCAAGCGGGAAAGCAAATCGGCCTGAGCCATCAACACCCATCCGTTGGCACGCGACCAATGGGCTACGCCATGTTCATCGGTATCGGTATGATAGCAATGATAATAGATTTGCTTCTCGGGACACCACAGATACTTATTGTATTGCAACACCTGATTGGCCGCATCGTCGAAATATTTCATATCGCCCGTCATTTCGCCCATACGGCAAAGGAACGAAACCGCCATGAACAAGTCATCGGCCCAAACGGTATTCTCATGCGGCCAAATGCGCGCAATCGTACCGTCGATAAGACGAGGCTCGGCATAATTGAGGTGATCGGCCGTTTCATCGATATAAGCCTGAAAAGCTTTGTCGGGAGCCGGCAAATGCATTTGCAAATCGATCAACGAGGCGCCCATAGGCCCGTTATCGTCGAGCCTCTTACCCCGGAAAATCATATGCCAACTTATTTTACGGACGGCCATCCAACCGCTTTCTTTAAGGGCTTTATCGAATTTCTTTTTAAAAAATTCGAGATTTCCTTCATTGAACACAAAATTCATGTTCTTGCGTACATACTCTTCATACTTCTTGTCGCCGAGCTTATCGGCAAGTTCGAGCATGGCAATATGCAAAACTCCATTGGTATAATGCCAATCGTTATACTTACAACCTACTTTGATAGGCTCGGTATATTTAAGCTTCTTTACTGTCGGATAAGTTTCACCTGTCTCCGTATTTTTAAACTGATATGTGGTACTTGCCACTATAC
>OJNV01001122.1_pt1 | contig 13620 bp, 7 predicted proteins | sample 1597961 | NCBI WGS metagenome assembly OJNV01 (sample SAMN01915220, study PRJEB22387) | human gut metagenome | isolation source: stool | host: Homo sapiens | place: USA
GCTTGAAATCAGACATGCCACAGCACTAACGACAGGTGCGAAGCACTGGCATCGCTAAAAGGCTGTTTTTTATGTTTTTGTTCCAGTCCCCCAGTATTTTTCCACTGAGCCAAAAAATGGGCGACCTCGGTAGTGAGATCGCCCATACGGGTTATGTGGAAAACATTAGTTGTTTTCGGGGATAGGGATTAGTTGCGGAGCTTGAGAGCCTTAACTGAACCGTCGCTGTACTTGCGAACGATGATGTAGATTTGACCATCGTTTGCCTCAGGCTTAGCCACCTTCGCGCCACCTACGGTGTAGTAAGCTTCGCCCACTACGGTCTTGCCGCTCACGTCGTTGATGCCAGTAACCTCCTCAACGTTGAGGGTCAGAATCCAAGGCACACCTTGCACTTCTGTTTCAGGAACCTTAGCCACGTAAGCTGGAACGTTCTTTGAAGCTGAGAAATCAGGCTTCACATAGAGTGTAACTGTCACGCCCTGAATAGGAGTAGTCACGGTAGCGTCGTTGCCATCGATCTTAATCATTTCAGGAACATCCCATTTCAAGTTTTCGGCAGTGCCGACGTTGAATTTGTTCTTGGTCACATTTGTGTAAGTGTCGCCTTCTGCAAGAACCACAGCAGCAGCGTGAGCCTGAACTTGAGGATCGCCGACTGCGATTACTGGAAGTTGATAAGAGTAGTTGTCTGCTCTTACCCAAGCTGGAGTGTCTTGACCTTCGTTGAGGTCGAGAGCCACGAGTTCCTTAACGCCCACGCCTGTACCAATCACGTTGTTGTCGCCATAGCTTGCGCCTTCGCCCTTAGCCGAGAGGTCGTTGAGGTAGTAAGAGTTGGTGCAAGAGTTGTTGTCGCCCCAATACTTCTCTTCTTCGCCCTTAGTGGTACCCACGAGAGCACCACCGCAACCTTCGTCAGCAGTGATAAGACCCACGTTCACGCAGTTCACAAGTTGAGTGCGAGCCACCTTTGCGTAATAGCTTGGCGAACCTACGATACCACCAACGCGTGTTCTACCTACGATAGGACCAGCGTTGAAGCAGTTCTTCAAAGTGGCTTGTGCGCTACCTGCGATACCGCCCACACCGTAGTTGTTCTTATCGGCAGTAGAAGTGGTAGAAATCTTACCCACGTTCACACAGCCTTCAAACACTGAGGATTCGCTATTGTTGTTACCAACCACGCCACCTGCATTGTATTGAGCCACGGTCACATCACCATAGTTGATACAGTTAGTGATTGAGCTGTTCTTACCTGCGAGTGTGTAGCAGATACCTGCTGCGCCCCAGAAGCTTTGCTCGATTGAACCATAGTTGACACAGCTGTCGATATAAGTATCCTTGGTCACATAAGCCACGATACCTGCAATCTGCTGAGCCGCCGATGCCACGTTACCAAAGTTTGCACAATTCTTGAACACCACTGGATAAGCTTCGGTTGGAACCGATTTGTAGTTACCAGTGATACCGCCTGTATAAATGCTCTTGGTGTTGGTCACATAACCGAAGTTAGCACAACCATCGAAAATAGAACCAGCAGAGTAGAACGCCGCGATACCGCCCATCGACGATGATGAAACAGCCTTAGTTGCTGTAGCAGTGATGTCGCCACGGTTGAAACAGCCGATATAGTGGCAAACGCTATTGCCAGCTGTAGCCACTTGGATAGCTGTGATACCACCAATATTAGCGTTACCAATTATATCACCACTGTTTTCACAGCGGTCGAAGGTGTAAACATAGCCACCAGACTTACCTGCACAGTTAGCCAAGATACCAGCACTTGAGCCAGAGTTGATTTCGCCCTCGTTCACACATTCCACAAACTTAGCAGGATATGCGTAAGCTGCGATACCAGCCGCATAGCCAGCAGTTGTAGTAGAGGTAATCTTACCAGTGTTGACACATTTCTTAAATTCAGTGTCTTCATAAACGTAAGCTGCAATACCAGCCACATAAGTAGAAGGTGTTGATACCTCACCAGTATTCTTCACTTCTTCAAGAACAGCGCCTTGGTAAACATAACCAGCCACACCACCGATGTAAGAAGTGGTACCAGTCACCTTACCGGTGTTCTTCACCTTATAGAGCTTACCATAGAGTTTACCTACCACGCCGCCAAGACGACCGAGCTTGGTTACGCCCTTAGGACCGCCAAGACCGCTTTGGGTTTCGCCAGCAGCGGTAACGTTGCTTACCACACCATAAGGAGCGATAGTTGAGAAGAGCGAACCGTCGCCTTCAAATCTGGTCTTGTAGGTATAGCCTTTCACTGCAAATCCCTTACCGTCGAAGTTGCCTGCAAATGGAGTGATACCGTCATAGCCGAGAGGCTTGATACCGCCTTCCACGCCAGTGAAGTCGATGTCGTTGGTCAGCACCACGTATGTGCCCTTGAGGTTGTCGGCTGTGCTTGCCATAAAGTCGGCAAGAGCATTCCATTCTTGAGCGTTGGTGATGCGCCATGGGTCATCAAGTATACCAGTACCCTGAAGTGGGCAGTTAGGAAGTACAGAGATTTCGATAATCTTAGAGAACTTGCCGTTGGTGATGGTCAGCGTGTCCTTAATCACTTCTTGAGTGGTAGGAATACCCTTCAGCACATTGCCCTCAAGCTTGAAGTGGGTGCCTTGAGCGAGAGTTGCCACGCCATTAACCACGGTTGCGTCCTCTCTAAGATTCTTACAGGTCAAGCCTGGGAAAACGATGAGCTTAGAAGAGATAGCTTCAATAGCACGTTCGTCGTCGGCAAAGAGTTTCAATACTGGATACTTGCCAGCCTCGAATTTCCAAACTTCAGTATCAAAGCCTTCAAGAGCGGTGCCTGAGGTGAGGAAGCTTGTTGCCACGCCAGTCATACCTTCATGGTCGGCATTTGCATCAGCAGGAATGTCGAGAATTTGGATATCCCAGTAGTTGCCACGAATGTCCTGAGATGTACTTTGTGATTCACCACCAGCCATAGCACCGTTGGTAGCGGCATCACCAGAGAATACTGTGCCAAAGTTCACACAGTTGATCATATCGTTGCGGTAGTAGCTGCCAGTAGTGGTTTCCAAAATTGGCCCCCAGTAACCTACGATACCACCTGCACGCTTGATTTGAGCGGAAATTGTACCTGCGTTCACACAGTTCACATACTTACCGCCAGATGATGAAGTACCAGCGATACCACCAGCCGACTGAAGTTGGGTTGCGAAGTTGGTTGCGAGCTGACGGATCTCAATACGGCCTACGTTCATACAGTTTTCAATCACACTGTAATTAGCACCTGCGATACCTGCAACCTGTCCGTAACCGCCTACGATGTTACCTGCGTTGAAGCAGTTCCTAATCTTACCTTCCTTGGTGTTTTGACCAGAAATACCACCAATCCAGCACGATACGGCACGAATGTCGGCGTAGTTGCGGCAGTTTTCTACCAAACCGCTATTGTAAGCAACCACAGCGGCTGAAGTTGCGAAGAAGTTGAGTTCGCAGTCAGCAGCCACGTTGATGTTCTTCACCACACCGTCGGCGCCAAGGCGACCTACAACACCCTTGTGCGACTTGCATTCGTTGGTGTTGAGTGTGCCCCAAGAGGTTTCAGTACCTTCGGTCTTCCAAGCCACAGCGTCGAATTTCATCTTGTGGATGAAGTGTCCGTCACCATCGAGAACACCTTCGAAAGTGTTGTGAGCGTCGCTCATGTCTGAGCAAATACCCAAGAACGACTGGTCGTATTCGAGGTCGATGTCGTTAGCGAGCTTGAAGTAAACGCCAGCGAAGAGTTGCTTCTTCTCGGTAGTGAGCTTAGAGAGAAGAATGAGGTCGGCCTTAGTCTTGATGAGGAATGGATTGCTTTCCACACCACCACCTTCGTAAGGAATTGGAGCCACCTTCATGAAGCGATAGTAGCGCATGTATTTCTCTGAAGGAATATAGAAGAATACGGTATCGGTACCAAATTCGCTATTTTCGTTCAGAATGATTTCGTTGTTGGCATTGATGCCTGCGTAGTGACCTTGCGCTTTGAGCACATCGCCATCGAGGAATCCCACTTGCACAGCAGCGTCTTTGTTCACAACAGCCTTCTTGGTGAAGGTGTCGAAACTTGCGCCCTTAGGCATTACCACTGCCATGGTGGCAAGCTTTGATGCCTCGGTGTCTTTAAACGCGGTGAGAGCTGGATATTTGCCAGTCTCGAATGTCCAAACCTTTGAGTCGAAGCCAGCAGGGCCTGCTGCACCCACCAGTTGCTCGGTGTCAACACCGTATTCAGAGTTGGTGAGGCTCACGATTTGCTTATCGAAGTAAACGTTGGTCAATACAGGCTTAGAGTCTTTCATAATCACACCAATGATTTCATTGTTTTGAACATTGGGTTGTGATTGATATTGATAAGTTTCAGATACGATGCTACCAGCAGAGTAAACGTTGGTCATCTTACATTCAGTAATTGGGTCACCACTTTCCCTTTGGTAAGCGTTGATGCGACCTACTGCACCACCTGAAGAGCGTGACGACATTGCGTCGATGCGGCCGTTGAAGAAGCAGTTCTCGATGTCACCGCGCAGGTAACCTACCACACCACCAACAATAGGACCTGAAGCGTAAGTGCTCATTGTACCCACTGCAAAGCAGTTCTTCATGGTAGAGGCAGAGTTGAAACCTACCACACCACCTACGGTCTGATATTGTGATCTGAGTGAACTTGCGTCGATAGTACCAGCGAACCAGCAGTTTTCCATTGTGGTGAAGAACAAGTTACCAATCACACCACCCACTGGCAAACCAGGGGTTGCGGTGCTCATAGCAGCAGAGAGAATCTTCACATTCTTGGCATAGCAGTTCACCACTGGACCGTGACCTTCGCCAGCCACGCCACCAGTATAGCCATAGTTGCCAGAGATTTCGCAATTCTCAACCTGTGCGTTGGTCAATCCGGTAGAGATACCAGCCACAGCACCCACGCCATAGCTTATGGCAGTGATGGTTGAGTTCTTAACAGATACGTTTTCAATTGGACCGAGAGCCCAACCCACGATAGCAGCTGCATAAGCGTTGCCACAGTTGATGGTTGCGTTCTCCATCTTCAAGTTCTTGATCACAGCCACGGTGTCGGTACGGCCGAAGAGCGCTGCGTAAGAAACGGTTCTATCCACATACAAGCCCTTGATGGTGTGGTTGCCACCATCGAATGTGCCTGCGAAGATGTGCGACCAGTCGGCACCGATAGGAGTGAACTTATAGCCACCCATATCAATGTCGTTTTCCATACGGAAATACTTGCCGAGGAATGCGCGGCAGTAAGGATTGGTCAAAGGAGGAGTTGTGCAATTAAGGTCGGTGATTTCAGCCACCTTATCACTGAGGAGAATCAGGTCGTCGCGAGTCTTAATCAAATAAGGACTTGCTTCAGTACCTTCACCTTGAAATTCGGTCACACTGAGTGAAGGATATTGAATATCCACACCAGTGGTGATACCGCAAGAGTCGTAAGCAGCCACGAGGTAGCGGCTGCCCTTTGTTGTACCGGTCACCACACCCCAATTACTCCAGCTGAGGCACTTCAAATCAGTAGCCACAGTGGTAACAGCGTCGGCAGCTTCAATTTTTGCACCAGTTTCGGTGAAAGTGAGATTGAAGCTGTAAAAATCGCCGTATTCAGAGTTGTAAGCCATCAGCGACGATGGAATAGAGGCAGTCTTGTTGCGATTGAGGTCGATTTTCACGGTTTGTCCATAGTCGCCCAAGTTTTTGATTGTAGCCACATTCTCCGCTGTCTGTTTAAACACCACGCCGTAGGATTCAATTTTTCCTCCAGTGTGCTTCTTGCCGGTGAACACTGCATTGCACTTCTCAAGTTCGGTGTTATACACCACAGAGAAGAAGGCCCACTTAGTGTCGGTGGGCTTTGCTTTCACGTAAGCGCCCCACGCGTCGGTGAGTTTAATCAAACCGTCGGCGGTAACCGCACCAGCCACAGCCTCACCAGCTGTTGGTGAGCCGTCGGCGAGATTGGTTTTCGCAAACACGATGTCACCATAAGTCTCATGCTGTCCCATTACCTGATAAGGTACGGTGATAGCACCAGTGGCAACGTCAACTTTTGCCTTGAGCACAGAGCTGTAGCCCTTTGCCCAGAAGTTGGTGATGGCAATGGAGTCGGTTCCCAAAGCAGCCACAGTGACCGATACGCCATTGTAGCCCGATGTGAGCATCGACTTGCCCGTGAGCACATACTCACCTTCAAGAGCCTTCACAGAAGCCACCTTCGAAGGGGCTTGCTTGGCTTTCTTGCTTGAAGATGCCTTTTCTGCAGCAGCAGCTTTAAAGTCGGTCACAGGTGTGAATTGGGTGGCGATGCCTGCCTGATAGGTGGCTGTGCCTTCCACTTTCGCAGCTTTCACGACTGGAGCTGGAGCATCCTGATTAACAGGAGCACATGCTTGCGAAACGACTTCTTGCGCCTGAGCACTGAAGGCTGTGACAGCTATCGCTATCAGCAGTCCCCATAAAGATTTTAGTCCTTTCTTCATGTTCATGTGAATTTGGTTAATAAATTAGTTAATATAAAAATTTGTTGTTAGTTCTGACTTCCAAGCACGATGTTGATTTCTGTGGTCACATCGGTCACATCCACGTTGCCATCGCCATTGAGGTCGCCACCTTCAATTTGGATTTGTCCTAAAATGGCGTTGATGAGCATCGTCACGTCGGTCACGTCCACATTGCCGTCGCCATTGAGGTCGCCCACGATGGCCTTATCTTCCACGGGGCGCACAAAGGTGATGTCGTCGACGTAGCAAGGGGCGGTGCGATTGCCTGTATATTCTTCCAAAATGCGCACTTCCGAGCCTTTTGGTATCACGGTGGTGAACAGCAGTTTCACATTTGTGCCGGCTCTCACGGTCACCGTCTCCACGCCAGTTTCGTCTTTCAGCGAGGTCCACGCTGTGGCACCGGGCTGGCGATAATAGGTGCGGACAATGCTGGTGGAACTTGTGGGGTTGAAGAAGCGATAAGAAAATACGTTCACTTCCCACGCCAGGGTGTCGCTAACCAGTTCGCTACTGCGAAGCATTGAGCAGGCATACTGTCCGTTGCCGGCGTTTTCACCAGCGGTGGCTGCTATTTTCGCATTGTTTTTCAATGTCCAAGTGGTGAATTTGCCCTTCACAGTTGAGCCGTCCACTTTCACATTCTCGAAGTCCTCAACTTGGGTTTCATATTGCTGCACAGCGAGTTTGAAGCTCACCGAGCCATCGGCACTGCGTGCTATGTCGGAAATGCCAAAATCGCTCATTCTGCCATTCCATGAGCAGAGGTTTGGCGAGGTGGTGTTGTCGATAGCGGTCACATTGCCTGTTCCGGGGAATGGGTCGGCATCAGAGTCGCTGGTGCCGCCTGTGGCACGTAGCAGCTGATAATAGCTGTGCTTGGGATTGCAGTTCACCTTATTATATTCCCACACGTCGGCGTTGGTCGAGTCCACACGCCAAATCAGCATACCCTCACCAGGGAGATATGCGTCCCAGCCTTCTTGCTTTCGGCTTTCGAGCAGGAAAAATTCGTTGTCGGTATTGCTGTCAAGTCTGTAGCCCTTGTTGCTGGAGGTGATGGGGCTTACGGTGTAGGTGCCTTTCTTATTCAGTTTCTCCGGGGTTGAGAATCCTGCCGCATAACGCTCGTAGGCGCTGTATGTGCATGGGGTGCGGCTCTGGTTGAGGTAGCTGCCTTGCGCCATCAGGCTCCATTTGCCCGGCGTCACGCTTGAGCCGCCGCTACCTGTGCCATCGGTATCGTAAAGGTCTGCTATGCCCAGCACATGGCTGAACTCATGGCAAATGGTGCCAATGCCGTCGATGATTTTCGACTGCGGACGGCCGTAAAGTTCGGTGGAACAGGCGTATCTGCCAAATCTCACGCCATCGAGCGATTTCGACAGCACCGTGGAGGCGTGAGGCCAGAGCAGTCGGCTATCGTTACCCGAAAAGTTGCTGCCGCCACCGGCAAAGAGGAAAAACACCATATCCACGGTGCCATCGCCGTCGCGGTCGTAGTCTTTATAGTTCACCAATGAATCGGCCGCGTCAAGAGCGGCTTCCACCAAGGCTTGCGCATTGTTGGATTGGCGTGCATCGTATTGGGAATAGTTGATGGTCACGGGGCCTACCACATCAAATGCTGGGTCGAATTCGCCAGCCGAACTGCTGTAGAAGTAGTCGCGTACCGAACCGGTGTAGGGAATTAATTCAGGGAATTGGGCGTTGCTCATGAAGCCCTTGTAGTCTTTCTGGTTAATCATGTCATTAAATAAGGTGTGCGCGTCGTCGAACACGAATGGGCAATCGTTATACGCCACCAAAATCACCAATCCTCGGAAATTTTTATAGTCGTATCGCCCTGTGTTGCCGTGCAGGCGGCGTTTGGCGCGCTTGGCTGCCACGGTTTTTGCGTCGGGGGCAAGGTAGCGTGTGGTGGTGGCGAGGGCTGCCTTTTCCACAGGCGTGCGCATGTTGGCATCGTGAGCCACTATTGTGCCAGCCACAAGTTCGTTGTTCTGAAGTGCCGCATATTTGTAATATCCGTCATCGGCATCTTTCACCACGGTAAACCCGTCGGCTGTGGTACTGAAACTAAACCATTCATCGCCATGAAGTAGTAATGTGAGGGTGGAGCCATCGGGCTGCGTCACCACCGAGGGGTCGGGGCACGCCACCACAGCATCGGCACTGCAATAGCCACACAGTAGCCCCAGCAACACCATCGCTCCTTTGAGCATTTTTTTCACTTTTAGAAATCTCATAATCTTATGGTGGTTAATAACCATTATTTTCTAAAAAAATCGCAATAAACACTAATGCGACCCAACAAAGATACTAATTATTATTAGTAAAACACGCTTTTTTTGATACTAATTTTACATTACCACACATTTTTTCTAAAATTCTTAACCCAAATCGCCTTCTAATCAAAAATTTCACACCACCAAGCACTTTGCGCAAATTCACAAATATGCACAAAAAAACCGCCCTCAACGAAAGCGGAAAAAGAAATATTCTGGAAAAATGAATGTGTTAACGAATGTCGCCACCCTGCGCACGTCGGCTTTTGAACTGGCTGGCAGGATTGACCGACGGACCTCCCGACGGCATGGCGTAGCCCGAATGGGAATCGCGACTGTTGTAAATGAGTGCTTCCACAATATTATATATCAAGCCACCCACGTCCACCGTCAACGGCGCGCCAAAGAGCTTGAATGTGGGTGCCACGATAGGCACGGTTCTCCATGTGTGGGTGTATGCGTCGTAATAGCGTTGCGCACCCACCGCCAAACTGAAGCTGTCGGAAAATTTATAGCCGAGCGTTCCGCCATACACGGCATTTTGCATCAGCCCCATTCCACCCACCGAATGGTATCGCTGGTCGAAGTAATACTGCCCGAATGCGTTCACGCTCAATGCATCGGTGAGTTGGTAACTGCCGTTCACATACAGTCCGAAATCGTTCCACGCCGAGCGTCCCATGTGATATTTCACCACATTAGCACCCACACCGAGCGTAAGGCGGTCGATAGGCGTGGCTTGCAGTCCGAGGCTGCCTGTGCCGATGTTGCCCAACGCAGGATAAGCAGTGTAGCTGCCGCTGCCAATCAAACTCAAATTCTGATCGAGCCTCAGCACCTCGCCTCCTGCGCTCCAGTCGCGGCTGAAGGGATTTCCCCTGAAATCGAACTCACTGGCGGCACGATACACTTGCGGTTTCACACTCAATTCGGGTGTGGATTTGAGGCTGTCGGAGAGTTGGGAGAATTTGTAGTCGAGTTTGAGCGGTTCGGGTGGCGTGTAGTTGTTCAGTTTTGGTGCCACGATATTGGGCGTGATAATGGAAATCTGCGGCGAGGGAATTATCTTCGATGCTATCGACATCGGAACAATGGGCTGAAAGCGAAATGTGGTGTCGCTCTGGGCAAAACAACCCAAAGCGCCAGCCGCCAAGCAGGCTGCGAATATCCACGCACGCATCTTCATCGCCACAAAATTATAAAAAAAAATTACTCAGCACCACAAAATGCGCTTTTTTTAGTGCAAATTGATTGCAATTCAAATATTTTCACTAAATTTGCACCCGAAAACTGAAAGGAGGTTGATTCTTAAACCCGTCAGAGATACAGATAAATACATATAACCATCTGATTACAGGCTATTTCCGCAATGCCTACATCGTGCTGAAGCCACTCGCGAGAGAGGGGCGCAGTGGTCGGTGAAATATATCCTAAGCGGAAAATCAATACTAAATTTATATATATACGAGGTGAAGGCATCGAGCTTTTTACCCCCACGGCTGAAAGGCGCATTATGCACCAGTGTCCGTTATTTGTAGCGACGCACACTTTAGCGCGTCGAACTACAAGTGAAATTTAATAACAAATCAATATAACAACAACAATTTAAAACTTTTAGAATTATGATCGTAGTTCCAGTAAAAGAAGGCGAAAACATCGAACGCGCCCTTAAGAAATTCAAACGTAAATACGAAAAGACCGGTATCGTAAAAGAACTTCGTGCCCGTCAACAATTCGACAAGCCATCTGTAATCAACCGCAAGAAAATGGCTAAGGCTGTTTACGTTCAAAAGCTTCGCCAAGTAGAAGACTAATCAAAGTCTCCCACTTTTAATAAAAGCAAAATAGGCTGCCCCACTCCCACGAGTGCGAGCAGCCTATTTCCTTTCCACCCCCATCCACCCTCCTCATTTCCCTCATTTCCCTCATTTCCCTCATTTTTGGCGTGCTATAGCACCGAAGGATATGAGATTTTTTTTGCTGTTTTAGAAATTATTATTAATTTTGCACCGACAATACTAACATGTGAGGCTCTCCAAGCGGAGATTAAAAGGGAATCAGGTGAAAATCCTGAACAGTCCCGCTGCTGTAAGTTTCCTGAAATAGTATCGTTTCACACAATATGCCACTGGTAAATTTCGCTCTCTTTTAGCGACTACATCACCACCGGGAAGGCGTGAGACGATGGAAACAAAGTCAGAATACCTACCTCTACATGCAGCCTTGTTATGGTTCACGTGGACATGAACCGAGGCAGCAACAAACAAAATGATGTGGTCGCAACAAACCCAACATTTTTCATTTTGACAGCAAATTGCCCTCACCCACTGTGCGACAATGAGCCTTTTTGAGGAAGCCTCTATCACACCCACGCGAACTTTTAAAAAAGCGAAGTTTGTTATAACACAATTATATTATAAACATTTTAAAAGTTCAAAAAAAATGAAGAAATTTTACACGCTTCTCTTCGCACTTTTGTGCGCAGCAACAATGGTGGCACAACAACCTAATGTGGCACGCAATCAATCAGTTAAGAAGGCTCCAACTAATGCAGCAGCTTTCTCTTTCAACGACATCCAAAACTGGACTGGCGAAGGTAGCAAAATTGCCGCTATGGCACTCAAGTGGACCAACAGCGAAAACGCTTTGGTGTTCGGTTACCGCTTCGAAGGCACCAAGACTGGTGAAGAAATGGCTATCGACATCGTTGCCAACAACCCTCGCCTCTTTATGCTGATGCAAAGCGGCACCGCTTACGGTTCTGCTATCGGTGGATTTGGCTGGGACGCTGACAACAATGGTTTCTCTCTGAAGAACGACAAAGAGGTGGTACAACCCGACGCAAGAGGTATCTACGAAATAACTTCTGGCTACAGCTTCGACTCTTACACATCAGTAAGCAAAACCGACTACTGGAACAGCGGTTGGAGCAATGGCTTCTGGAGCTACAACTTGGCTCAAGGCGACACCCCAAGCGATATGAACTGGGCTTCTACTGGTTGCTCTGGCCGCACACTTACCGACAAGAGCTGGGACTTGTGGATCTACTCTTCAATGACTGGCCCTGGCGAATGGGGCGCACTGGTGTCTGCTCCATCTAACCAAACTCAAACTGGTGTGGAAGACGTGCAAGCCAACAAGACCGTGGCTGGCGTGAAGTATGTAACCCTCGCTGGTCAAATGAGCGAAACAGCTTTCAGCGGCGTGAACATCGTGGTTACCACCTACACCGACGGCACTACAAGCACTATTAAGGTAATCAAGTAAAAAACCTCTCCGTCATGAAGAAGCTTTTTTCATTTCTCGCTTCTGCCGCTTTGGCAACATGCGCCTATGCACAATACACCAACGGCGTGTTTCTGCTGAATGAGGACTGGTTTGGTCACACCTCCAGCACCGTGAATTTCTATTCCTACGCTGACGGCGCAATCCAGTATCGTGTGTTCCAAAAGGAAAACGAAGGGAAAACCCTTGGCAACACCACCCAATTCATGGCGCAAGATGCCAACAACATCTACTTCTGCTCTAAGCAAAACTATGGCTCTACTGGCGGCAGATTCGACATCGTAGATGCCAAGACGCTCAAACTGAAGCAGAGTTTTGCCACTTTCGCTGGCGGCGGCGACACCCGCGCTTGCTACCCTTTCAGCGACACTAAGGTGTATGTAGGCACCACCAAGGGCTTGTATATCTACAATCCTACCACTGGCGAAATCACATCCACTCCTATCAGTGGCACAGCTGCTAAAGAGCCAGGCGAAATGGTGGAAGCCAACGGCAAGCTCCTTGTGAACGCATTAAACATGGGCATCTATGTGATCGACACCAATACCGACCAACTCGAAAAGACTATCGAGCTCGGCAAGGGCACTTGCACGCTCTTTAAGGTGAACGATGAGGTGTGGGCTGCTGTGAACAACTGCACCTGGGGCACTCCATCGGCTTCCAACATTGAACAATTTGTGGAAATCGACACCCAAAGTTTCGAGGCTAAGACTCCTGTAACCGTGCCTATGGCATGTCAGAACTCTTCGTTTGCTTGGAAAAAGACTTCTCCTGCTATCGATGCAAAGAATAGGGTGCTCTATTACGCTCCTGTCGATTGCGGCAACTTTATCAGCAAATACGATATGAATACCGGTGAGTTTACCCAAAACTTCATCACCATTCCACAAGGTCAACAAATGTATGGCAATGTGTGCGACCTCGACCCCAACACTGGCAACTTCGTGGTTGAAACATTTGTGGACTACAGCTCACAAAACTACTATCTCCACATCTACAATAAAGATGGCGAGGAAGTGGGCGAGCAAATCCAGCTCACTAAGGGCTACTGGTACCCGGCAATGGTGATGTTTGCGAAAGCAGAGCAAACTCCTACCGGCATTACCGACGCTAACGCTGAAAAGACTGTGGCTTCGGTGAAATATTTCAACATTTCAGGCATGAGCAGCAACGAGCCATTCGAAGGCTTGAACATCGTGGTGACCAACTACACCGACGGTAGCCACTCAGCAGTTAAGAAAATGATGAAATAATTCCTCACAAGGAAAAAGCGAAAATAATATATAGTAACACCAAAAATGGCACCCATCCGCGATTGGACAGGTGCCATTACTTTTTTCCCCACATCCCCCACAAAATTCTGAGAGAAACTACTGGGTGCATCGATTAGCCAATATGGTCAAATTTTCCAAAACGATAACGCCATAGCGTAGGGACATGCCTTTGGCGAGAGCACTGAAAAAGTAAAACCAACTTTCAGATTGAAATTTAATAACGGAGAA
>OJNV01001157.1_pt1 | contig 13326 bp, 9 predicted proteins | sample 1597961 | NCBI WGS metagenome assembly OJNV01 (sample SAMN01915220, study PRJEB22387) | human gut metagenome | isolation source: stool | host: Homo sapiens | place: USA
GCTGAACTCGGCTGCAGCTGCTGACAAATCGGAAGCAGTTGCCGGTGTTCTTTGACCCGCACCGGCTGCGGATCAGGAGTGTGCTGTTCCTGCGCCGCCGGTTCGGGCACGCTGCCCGGGCGCAGGGGTGAGACCTTTGCCGAGGTCTCGTGAGGCGCTTTCTCCCGTATCCTCAAACCGCCCCGATTTGAGGGGAATCTGTTCTTTCTTTTAACTGCTTGACCTTCCTGCGGCCTCGTGGCCTCCGGCTGGCAGGACCGGTGGCTGCTCCGACGAGCGAGGCTCCATACAAAAACGCAAAAAGAGACGCAGTTTGCCGAAAGGCATTCTTCGTCTCTTTGCTTCAGCGGCACAGCGCGAGCGCCCGCCGCGAAATTACTTCTTATCGTTTTAAGTATTATACCGCCGAAAACGGTTAAGGTTTCTGCGGAATCTTTTTCTTTCCAATCTTCTTTTTTCAGACGAATGGGCGCACTTGTCCCACTACAGTCGCCGTTCCTCCCTAACTTACTCCGCCCTAACTTACTTCGCCCAAGGGATGCTTCGCGGCAAGCAGATATTTCTTGCCCAGTGCACCGCGAGACTCCTAATACAAGGCTATTGTAGCAGAGCCATCGAGCGCTGTATAGTTGGAGTTTTTCCATAGTCTACAGAATACAAAAAGAGACGAACTGGCATAAAGTTGCCTTTCGTCTCTTCCCAATATGCCGAGCAGCTGCAAACCCACTTGGCAAAAATCCATACAAACACAGAGCAGATATGCTCCTCAAAAGGGCATAGTAATCTCCTATAAGTGTTACATAACGTACAAACCTAACTACGTGCACAGGCGGATCACTCCGCACATAGGCCGGACGGCCTACGCCTCCGAGGAGGAAATCATGCAAAACTCAACAACAATTCTTATATACCACAATATACGGTGTATGTCAAGAAATAAATCGTCTATATATAGCGTTATATTGTTCTGGGGTGGATTTTCATAATGCGTATTATGTATGTACTCCGTGCGTATTATCGGTTCACAATTTCGGCGATACGTATTGCTGCCGTATTCCACGTTGTCCGGTCTTTGGGGAGCGTATCAAGCAGCAGGTGGATGTGCATCTCACCCAGACCACAGTAGAGATCTTCTTCGCCGGTACCCGGATCGCCTCCCATCTACGTCTCCATGGCCGTCCCAACCAGTACAGCACGGTGGAGAGCCATATGCCGCCGGACCACCAGGCCTACCTGCAGTGGAATGGCGAGCGTTTCATCCGCTGGGCAGAACAGATCGGTCAGCACACCGCTGCTATTGTGCGGATATTCCTCTCTGCCCACAAGGTAGAGCAGCAGGGCTACAAGTCCTGTATGGCACTGCTGAAACTGGCAGATCGCTATGCGCCTCATAGGCGAACTGTCGCTTATGCTCGCCCTTTACGAATAAGCTGCAGTCCGGATCTGTCGTGCTTTGGGTTACGGTACGAAAGCCCTGCTTCTTCCTGCGGGCCAGCTTCTTCTTAGAGGTGTTGTCTTTGTGCTTCTTAGGAGATGCCGGAGGATCGTTGTCATCATCAAAGGGCTTTTTACCATGCGCTTCTCTATCCGCGTTGACCTCTTCCATCAATTCTTTTGCATAGTGCCTGGCAGCTGCTGGGATCTGTTCCTTCACCTGCTTCTTCGTGTTGGCGTTGGCCTTGATGTGAGTATGCTGAGTAAACGCCGCAAATATCCAGGGTGCCAAGCCGCCTTTGAGAGTATCAAGTAATGACTGTCAAACCATATCCCTGCCAATTGGCCACAGTTTGCAAGCAGATTGACAAAAGAAGGACTACAGAAACTGCATAACTTGTTGCCGTCATTCCAACTGCCCCGAACAGGAATAGAGTTGATGCAGATCGGCCTCCCTTCCGCGGTGGAAGGGGCACCCTGCGGCGTGGGATGCCATAATCAAAGAGCTGTTGCTTTTTTTCTGCACTTTTAGTCGCTTTTAGCGGTTTTTTCTCGATTTTAATTCATTCTCTAACATCTTGAGACCTGAGTTTCCCATGTGTTCTACACATGTCTGTGGCATTTTATGTGGTCAAAGGCAAAGCCTCGCCAGAGTTGCTTCGGTGATGGCTTTGTAGCGTCCTCGATGATCAAATCCTTCGCCCGATGAAATAACAGAAAACCCACGCCGGGGCCGCCCCACGACGCGGGATGCTATCATCAAAGTGGAAGGCCGCCACTGCCGACCTGCAAAATCGCATTTTGCAAAACAGGCTCATGCTGCTGTTATGACAACTAAGACCTTGTATTATTATTCTTGCTTTTTCCGGCGGTATCCTGTAAAATGACATTATCAAGGGAGAGGAGAGCAGGCATTTTTGAAAGAGCGCTTCCATTGATCAAATTGGAACGCCGTTTGCTCGAAAAACCCTGTAGACCAACTATGAAAAGGAGGGTATTTCAGTATGTACAAGGTAGATCTCAACAGCGACCTCGGCGAGAGCTTCGGCGCGTATACCATCGGGCTCGACAACGAGGTCATCGCGCATGTTTCCTCTGTCAATGTGGCCTGTGGCTATCACGCAGGAGATCCGTTGGTGATGGAAAAGACCGTTGCCGCAGCCAAGGCGGCAGGCGTCGCCGTCGGCGCACACCCGGGCTTCCCCGATCTGATGGGCTTTGGCCGCAGGAACATGGTCGTCTCGCCCAAGGAGGTCAAGGCGTATGTCAAGTATCAGCTCGGCGCGCTGATGGCCTTCGCTGCGGCAGAGGGTATCAGGCTCCAGCACTGCAAGCCCCACGGCGCTCTCTACAACATGGCTGGTAAAGACATGGATCTGGCGCTTGCCATCGCCGAGGCGATTGCCGAGGTAGACAAGAACATTATCCTGCTTGGTCTTGCCAACAGCAAGATGATTGATGCAGGCAAGCAGTTGGGCTTGCGCGTCGCAAACGAGGTCTTTGCCGACCGCGCCTATCAGGCCGACGGCTCGCTTGTGCCGCGCAAGCTGCCCGGCGCCGTCATCCACAATAAGGACGAGGCCATCGCGCGCACCGTCCGCATGGTCACCGAGGGCAAGGTCACGGCCATCACCGGCGAGGAGGTCGAAATCGCGGCTCACTCCATCTGTGTCCACGGTGACAACCCTTCGGCCGTCGAATTCGTCAAAAATATCCGCACGCAGCTCACCGCCCGTGGCGTGGAGATTGCCCCCATCCGCGAGATCGTATAAAAAGAGCCTCGTTTCCAGCTGTTCCGTTCCGCAAAGACCAACACCCCAAATCTGCCGCACTGCGGCAATATTTCAGGAGGATGATCATGAGTAACGAAACTACCCAGAAGCGCTCACTTTCCGTCAGCCTTGGCGCGGCCTTTCTGATGGCGACATCCGCCATCGGCCCCGGCTTTCTGACCCAGACCTCGCAATTCACCGCAAAGTATCTCTCTTCTTTCGCTTTCGTCATCGTCTGCGTCATCATCATGGATATGATCGCGCAGACCAATGTATGGTCCATCGTCGGCGTTTCCGGCCTGCGCGGTCAGGAGATTGCCAATAAGGTCCTTCCCGGTCTCGGCTATCTGCTTGTCGTGCTTGTTGTGCTCGGCGGTCTTGCGTTCAATATCGGCAATGTCGGCGGCGTGTCACTCGGCTTCAATGCCATGATCGGCATTCCCGAAAAGGCCGGTGTCATCATCGGCGGCGTGCTTGCTATCTGCATTTTCCTTTCCAAGAAGGCAAACGACATCGTCGGCAGGGTCGCCCAGATCCTCGGCGGCATTATTATCGTCGTCATGCTGGTCGTGGCTTTCATGGCAAAGCCCCCCGTCGGCGATGCGGTCGCCCATATCTTTACCCCTGAGAATCCCAAGGAACTCATTCCCGTCATGGTCACGCTGCTCGGCGGCTCCTGCGGCGGTTACATCACCTTCTCCGGCGCACACAAGCTGCTCGATGCGGGCTGGGGCGGCAAGCCTGAGGAAGTCAAGCACTTCCGCAAGTCCGTCCTGACCGGCATCTGTGTTTCGGGCAGCGTTCGTATTCTGCTGTTCCTGTGCGTGCTCGGCGTCTGCACGGCCGGTACGGTCGTCGTGGCGGAAAATGTCACGGCCGTCACCAGCGCTGCCAACCCCGCAGCCGAGGCTTTCCGCCTTGCTGCTGGCGACATCGGCTACCGTCTCTTCGGTCTCGCACTGTTCTCTGCCGGTATCACCTCCGTCATTGGCGCGGCCTATACCTCTGTCTCCTTCCTCAAGACTGTTCACCCCTTCATCGCCAAGAATGACAAGTGGTTCATCGTCGGCTTTATCGCCTTCTCCACGCTCGTTATGGCAATTCTTGGTGGTGCAAAGCGCATGGTCATCCTGGCTGGCGCACTCAACGGCCTGATCCTGCCAATTTCCCTGTGCTGCATGCTGCTTGGCTGCCACAAGAAGTCCATCGTCGGCGAGTACAAGCACCCTGTGTGGCTACAGGTTCTTGGCTGGTGTGTGGTCGGTGTCGCGGGCTACCTTGCCGTCACGGCGCTGCCCAACCTTACCAAGCTCTTCGCGTAACGAACCTGCACCATTCCGCGAGCCGGTCTGTCCCGCAGGCCGGCTCCGCCTGAAAGGAGAACGATATGCCCGACATCAGATTCCTGCTCAGCGGCGACTCAGCCGTAACCGTGGAATTCGGCAACGAGATCAGTGAGCACATCAACGCACAGATTCGTGCGTTCAGCATTGCGCTCACCGAGAGCAAATTTCCCGGGATCGTGGAGCTCGTGCCGACCTACCGCTCGCTGATGGTTCACTACGACCCTGAGGTCATCCCCTACGGTGCGCTTGTCAAGAAACTCAAGGGCCTGCTCAATCAGCTTGACCACATCCGGATTCCGCCAAGCGATGTGTTGGAGATCCCCGTGCTCTACGGCGGGGATGAAATGGGCCCCGACCTTGGCTTTGTTGCCGAGCACAATCACAAAACGCCTGAGGAGGTCATCCGGATTCACACCTCCACGGAATATCTCATCTATATGCTGGGCTTTACCCCCGGTTTCACCTATCTTGGCGGTATGAGCGAGGAAATTGCCGCGCCGCGCCTTGCCCAACCTCGTGTCAGGATTCCCGCCGGCAGCGTCGGCATCGCCGGCAGCCAGACGGGCGTATATCCCATCGACTCCCCGGGCGGCTGGCAGCTTATCGGCCGCACGCCCGTGCGCATGTACGACCCTGACCGCGCCGTTCCCATCCTGCCCAAGGCAGGCCAGTACATCAAGTTCTACGCCATCGATCAGGCGGAATTTGACCGTATCGCCGCGCTGGAGGCCTCCAGCGGCTATACGGTCCACACCTACCCGAGAAAGGAGGCGGAGCAGGCATGAGCATCACCATTCTCAACCCCGGCATGCTCACCATCGTACAGGATCTCGGCCGCATCGGCTACCAGCAGTACGGCGTGTCCGTCTCCGGCGTGATGGATCCGCGCAGCGCGTCTATCGCCAACATCCTCGTCGACAACGATGAGGGCGAGGCTGTGCTCGAATGCACGATGATGGGGCCCCACCTCCGCTTTGATGCGCCCAACATCATTGCCATCACCGGCGGAGACCTCGGCGCAACGCTCGACGGTCAGAGCATCGACACCTACCGCGCCGTTCCCGTGAACGCGGGTCAGACGCTGCGCTTCACCATGCTGCGCACCGGCTGCCGCGCTTTCGTGGCGTTCGCGGGCGGACTCGATATCCCCGTGGTCATGGGCAGCCGCTCAACGGACATGAAAGCGAAGATCGGCGGCTATCAGGGCCGCAAGCTGCAAAAGGACGACGTCATCGCCTTCCGCGCGCCCAAGACCGACCTCAAGAACCTCGGCGTGCGCCACATTTCGCCTGAGTTCGTGCCGCGCGCAGAGTATAAACTGCGTGTCGTGCTCGGCCCGCAGGACGACGCCTTCACCGAGCTTGGCGCTATGACCTTTCTCAGCAGCGTTTACACCCTTACACCGGAGTTCGACCGCATGGGCTGCCGCCTTGACGGCGAGCTGATCGAACACATCAAGGACGGCAACATCATCTCCGACGGCATTGCCTTCGGCGCGATTCAGGTGCCCTCTGCGGGCAAGCCGATCATCATGCTGGCCGACCGCCAGACCACCGGCGGCTACACGAAGATCGCCAATGTTATCTCCGCGGACTTCCGCATCCTCGCCCAACTCAAAGCGGGCGACAGGGTGCGCTTTGAAAAGGTGTCCATCACCACCGCACAGGAGGCGCTGCTTGCCCAGCGCGCTGCGCTGCGCTGCCTGCGCGGCGCCATGAATCGTTGACGCAGCCCTAAAACGCAAAAAATAATAGTAATAGGAGGAACGACACATGGCCTTTGATATTACCCCTTATATCGATAAGAAGCCGAGCGAGGTTCGCAAGCTCATCCGCGAGGGTGTCATCGACTTCCCAACCGCCGGTATGTGTCGCGGCTACGCACAGGCCAACCTTATCATCCTTCCGCCGGAATACGCGGGAGATTTTGAGGAATTTGCCAAGCGCAACCCCTTCCCCTGCCCGATCCTTGAGATCATCCGGGGTACGCCCGAGACGCACGATATGGGCGAGGGCGGCAACATCTGCACCGACATTCCCAAGTATCGCATCTACCGCGATGGCAAGTGGGATGGCAAGGAGCTGACCGATGTGAGCGACTACTGGAAAGAGGGCTATGTCGGCTTCCTGATCGGCTGTTCATTCTCGTTCGAGGAAACGCTCATGCGCGAGGGTATCGAGATCCGTCACATCGCGCAGGGACGCAATGTACCGATGTTCAAGACCAATATCATGACCGAGCCGGCCGGTCCGTTCTGCGGCCCCATGGTCTGCTCTATGCGCCCCATGACGCCGGAAAACGCCAAAAAGGCGTATGACATCACCGTCAAAATGCCGAATGTCCACGGCGCGCCCGTCCACATGGGCGATGCCGCCGAGGTCGGCGTTGCCGATGTGATGAAGCCTGACTACGGCGAGGCGGTTGATTTCTACGAGGGTGAGATTCCCGTGTTCTGGCCCTGCGGCGTGACACCGCAGGCGGCGGTCGAAAATGCGAAGCCGCCCATTGCTATCACCCATGCCCCGGGCCACATGTTCATCACGGATATCATCAATTCCGAACTGAACGACTATCTGGAAGCTAAAAAGAATCGCTGAATTCTCTCTTTTCCCATCAACGCATAAAAAACAAAAAGGAGGACGGAGCTATGAGTTCAATGATCATCAAATCCAGAGAAGCAAACGATTTGAAGCTGACCGCATACCATGGGCATTTTGCGACCCGCCACTCTCACAACAGCCATTATCTCGACATCACCCGCATGAAGCATGAGTGTGCAATGGCCAATATCGCTGCCGCCTCTCTTGCCAATCACTATGTCTATGAAAAGGAGATCGATACGGTCGTCTGCCTGGACGGCAGCGAGGTCATCGGTACGTTTCTCGCCCGCCAACTCTCTCAGAAGAATCTCTTTTCCCTGAGCAGCGAAAAAAATATCTGCGTCGTCGCACCGGAGCACGATTCCAACGGACTTCTGATCTTCCGGGATAATCTTCGCCCCATGGTGTCTGAAAAGAATGTCCTGCTGCTGATCTCCACGGTGAATTCGGGAAAGACCGCGGCTCGCGCACTCGAGTGCATCGAGTATTACGGTGGCACCACGCAGGGGGTCGCAGCTGTCTTCAGCGCCTTGAAGCAGGTGGGCGACATTCCAGTGATCAGCCTGTTTTCACCGGAGGATATCCCCGGATATGTGACCAGTCTTGTCAAGGATTGTCCCATGTGCAAAGCAGGACAGAAAATTGACGCGCTGTCCAACAGCTACGGTTTTTCTCCCCTGACCTGATGCCTGCGGCAGCAGCTTGCTTCTTCCTGCCGCAAGAATCGTAACCATCAGTAAACTGGCGGTTTTCGGCTGTCGAAAAAATGACTTCGCCACTTTTTCGAGTCAGGATGCCCGCAGACCGATCCTCAATTTCTTGCGAAAAGGTCGGGCTGACCTGCGCGAGAAGTTTCGCTTCCACCGCACAGAAAACGAATTGTCCCACAGGGGCAAGAGAGGGCCTCTTCGGGGTGTGTCGGCGGAAATGACAGATTTAGAATTGATGCAGATCAGCGTCCCCTTCCATATGGAAGGGTCACCCCACGGCGTGGGATGCCATAACCAAAGAACTACCGCAACATTTTTCCTATACTTTTCAGCCGTTTTTAGCGGGTTTCTCTCGATTTTAATTCCTTTCCTAACATCTTGTGACCCACATCTCCCATGTGTTCCGCACCTGTCTGTGGCATTTTATGTGGTCAAAAGCAAAGCCTCGCCGGAGCAATTCCGGCGGGGCTTTGCGGTATTCTCGGCAGCCCTCTTTTCCACTCGATGAACAACATGAAAATCGCGCCGAGACCAGGTCCCGTCAAGACCACCCCATGAGGTGGGATGCCATTATCAAAGAAAACAGCCAGCACAGCGTGAGATTTTCCGGGAAGCACGAAGCTGAAGAAAAGACAGGTGTGGCGTGTAAAGAATGCCCCCATATCATACAATAACCCTAAAGCTATGATACGGAGGATGATTTCATGAACGAACTGCAAGCCTTTGAAAAGCACCTACGCGAAAACGAGAAAAGTCCCGCCACGATAGAAAAATATCTGCGCGACGCCCGCGCCTTCCTGTGCTGGCTGGACGGGCGTGAGCCCACCAAGGAGCTGACCGTCTGCTACAAGGAAGGACTGACAGAGCGATACGAGGCCGCCAGCGTCAACTCCATGCTGGCGGGGATCAACAGCTACCTGTCCTTTTCCGGTCGCGCCGACTGCCGCGTGAAGCCCCTGCGCGTCCAGCGGACGCTGTTCGGGAGCGAGGAACGGGAGCTCTCCCGCGAGGAATACGCCCGCCTTGTCCGCGCCGCGGGCGGGGCGCAGATCGGCATTGTCATGCAGACCATCTGCGGCACTGGCATCCGCGTCTCCGAGCTGCGGCACATCACCGCCGAGGCGGTGCGGGAGGGCCGCGCTGCCGTCCGCAACAAGGGGAAAACCCGCGTGATCCTCATTCCCGCCGCGCTGCGAAGGCTCCTGCTGGGCTATATGAAAAAGGCCGGCGTCACCACCGGCAGCGTGTTCCTCTCGAAAAACAAAACGCCGCTGGACCGCAGCACGGTCTGGCGGCGCATGAAAGCCCTGTGTGAGCGGGCGGGGGTGGACCCGCGCAAGGTCTTTCCCCATTCTCTGCGGCATCTGTTCGCCCGCGTTTTTTACAGCGTGGAAAAGGACCTTCTGCGGCTTGCGGACATCCTCGGCCACGCCAGCGTGAACACCACGCGCATCTACACCATGGAAACCGGACGGCAGCACATGAAGCTGCTGGAGCGCGTCAGCCGAACACTGCTCACATAATGGCGATTCTGTTGCGGAATAGTTGTAGCAACCCCATATTACATCTACATCATAACAGAGACCCAGTATCATTAGCAAGCAAAACTTGAAAAATCCAGCGAAAAAAGTCAAAAAACGATAACGGCAACAAGACCGGATGATGAAATCTTCTCTCCCGGCCTGATTTTGTGCGCTATTTTTACCCTCTGTTCCGCCGTTTAGAGTCTACGCTGTTGGCGGCGGACACGGCGATGCAACAGAATCGCCATTCTGTTGCTGCGGAAGTGTACCGCAGGAAAAAGGGGGTGGGCGTAGGAGACGCGTTAAGGAACAGAAGAATTGCAGCGACCATATTAACCGATTAGAAAGAAAACGGAGGAACAAGACCATGAGAAAAAGACTTCTCAGCATCCTGCTGCTCTGCTGCATGGTGCTGACGCTGCTCCCAACGACGGCACTGGCGGAGGAAGCCGCGCCAGCATTTGATCTGGCAACGGATCTGGCAGACATCAAAATTCCAAACGATCTGGTCACCTGCGTCTGCACAAAGGCCAACGAAACCAAGCAGTATGGGCAACTGACGAACGGTTTTTCCGCTACTAAGGTTGCGAAGGAAGGGAACGTCTGGACTGTTCTTATCTCTGTCAAGCCAGATGTCTATATGGCTCAGTTCAACAAGGACACAGGCAGCACGCATAGCCCAGATGGGGATCACTCTAATGACTTCACTACCCCGATTCAGTTCAAGCTGAAATACGAAGAAAACAAGTGGGTGCTTGAAGGTGAGATGCCCCAAAACAAAACGCTTCACTTCACCTGCAGCGGCGGCCATGTGTATCAGGGGGACATTCCTGTCATCAGCCTGCGTACCAGGACGGCTACGGAGATTTTAGTAACAGAAAACAGTGCCTGGGAGTATTCCATAGACAATGGGGCGACCTGGCAGAGAAGCTGCCTTTTCAAAGACCTGATTCCCGGCACGGAATACACCATCATCGCCCGTGTGAGGGAAACTGCCACCCACAAGCCCAGCGCAAACAGCGCACCCCTCAATGTTACCACGATGCATATTGAAATCTCGGATGAGTTGAAGAAACAGCTGCGTGCCGTGGCAAGTGGCTACGAAGGGGAATATGACGGCATGGAGCATGGGGCGGTCATCGTGGATGACACTAAGCTGCCCCCCGGCTGGACCATCGCGGGCTACACCACAGATGAGGGAAGCAGCTTCGGCAACAGCATACCAAAGATCAAGGATGCGGGCACTCTGAGGGTAGGTGTCAAGTTTGTCCACCCGGACTATTTTATGAACATCACCAGCTACTACACTGCCGAGGTCACGCCCAAGCCCCTGACCAATGACATGATTGCCAACATCCCTAATCAGCTTTATACAGGACAGCCCATCCATCCCAAGCCTGAGATTAAACACGGCGACATGGTTCTGGTGGAGGGCACGGACTTCACCTACAGCTACGATACCAACACTTCGACGGAGCAGGGCGGCAAGGTGACCATCACCGGCAAGGGCAACTACAAGGGCATGGCCTCCAAGTCCTTCAACATCGTCAATGAAATTACAGAGATTACGGAGGATGATCTTAAGGATCTCGAAATTCCCACCCTTGTCACCGTCAAGTGTACTACAACCAACAGCAGCAAGGAATACGGGAGGATTCCCGGTGGCTTCGACCTGAGCAAGAAGCCCTACATGGAAAATGGTGTTTGGAAGGCCATCGTCCAGCTCAATTTGCCCGCTTACAAGGCCAAGTACGATGCGGACACCAAAAAAACGCACGAAATTGCAGATTTTGGGGGAAACCTCGTAACGACCTTCACCCTGAAGTATGTCAACGACAAGTGGGAGCTGGATGGCACTTTTCCGAATGTTATCATTTTGGTGAAATGTGACGGCCAGCATCCGCAGACTCCGCCGTATCCCACGGAGGAGAATGTCAGCGGTCTGGGTGATCAGATCGTCGCGGTGCTCTGCAACAATGTCCCGACCGGTCAGCAGTCCGGCAAGTATTACGGCCTGATTGGCGGCGGCTTTACCTCAACAGCTCCCACGCTCAATGCGGATAAGGTGTACGAAAGCACCATTACCCTTATTCCCTCCGTGTACTGCAACCAGTTCAGCGGCGACACGGGCATCATGCACAAGGTGCTCTCCGCGCAGACCACCGATGGTCTGAAGTTCGTAGTGAAGTACGACAGCTCCACAAAGATGTGGAAGCCCGCAGAGGAAGTTAAGCAGATGGCCATTTGGGTGACGTGCGACAAGCATGAGACCGACACACCAGTCCCCACCGAGTTCACCATCACCTTCAAGGGCAATGGCGGCACCCCCTCCGTTACCAGCATGACTACCATTGACCAAAAGCTCCCCGAGCTGCCCACCGCCACCCACAGCGGCAGATACAGCTTTGACGGCTGGTACAGCGCGGCAAGCGGCGGCACAAAGATCACGACCGCTACTGTATTCTATGAAAACACCACTGTGTACGCCCACTGGACCTACATCGGCGGCGGTGGCAGCAGTGGCGGCGGTGGCGGCTACACCTACCACACCATCAGGGCGATCTCCGGCTTGAACGGCTCTATCTCTCCCTCCGGCTGGACCTCCGTCCGTCACGGATGGGATCAGACCTTCACCATCACCCCGGACAAGGGCTACGCCGTAGCCAAGGTGCTGGTGGATGGTAAGAGCGTGGGCTCTGTGAAGTCCTACACCTTCAAGAATGTCACGAAGGATCACACCATCGAGGTAGTCTTTATGAAGGCAAACGGCAACCCCCAGACCGGAGTATTCGTCGATGTAGCGGAGGGCAGCTACTATGAGGAAGCGGTCGACTGGGCGGTTAAAAATGGAATCACCACCGGCACGGGTAATAATTACTTCACGCCGGATGGCATTTGTACCCGTGCGCAGGCTGTGACGTTCCTGTGGAGAGTTGCCGGAAGCCCCACACCAAAAACAGAAGCAATGCCCTTTGAGGATGTGCTGAATGGCAGCTACTATTACGAGGCCGTCCTGTGGGCTGTGGAGAACGGTATTACCGTTGGCACGAGCGCAACGACCTTCAGCCCCGAGCTGACCTGCTCCCGCGCACATATTGTGACCTTCTTGTGGAGAGCAGCCAATTCTCCCTCTGCAAAAACGGCCAATCCCTTTACCGATGTAGCCGCGGACGCCTACTATATCGACGCTGTGCTGTGGGCGGTCAAGCATAAGATCACGGTCGGGACAACGCTATCCACCTTCAGTCCTGACGAGGGCTGCACCCGCGCACAAATCGTGACTTTTCTGTACCGTGCTCACAGCAAGTAATTAGGGATGACGTATGCACCCGCTGAAATGCTATCACCTCGCGGCAAGCGAGATGGATCTGCATAAGCTATTTCATGGAAAACCTTCAGAGCGGGCTAAGAAAGGCGATCAGGTCTTGCTTATCAGAACGATCCAATTGACAGCAGACCTAACGGTGACTTGCCCCGTAACCTTTCTAATGCTGCCAGACATTCAGTTTATCACGAAGCCCTTTGCGCTGCGCACGGCTTGGGAAGATGACAGAAGTTCTGCGGTGCTGTGCTTTCGATCTTGCTCGAAAGCAGAAAGTGTTCTCTCTCTTCTGTATTCTCACGAATGATTCTATTGGCAGCAGATATCTCTTTGCCCGCAACGAGCAGATGCCGGATATACTCCTACACTGTCATCTGCTCCCCCAAAAAGCAAAGGACAGCGCGGCGGACGGTCAATAGCACCGGCCTCCGCGCTGTTTCCTTTTCGCCACAGGAAACTCTGTACGCCATTCACAACCCATGAGCCATGCCGCCATCCCACGCGGCAGGAGAAAACACTATGAAAAAGATCACTCGATTTCTGTTTTGCACTTTCGTCGCCATTATGCTGATGGGGACGGCGATCAGTGCCACCGCTTGCCATCAGAAAGAGGAATATC
>OJNV01001193.1_pt1 | contig 12898 bp, 10 predicted proteins | sample 1597961 | NCBI WGS metagenome assembly OJNV01 (sample SAMN01915220, study PRJEB22387) | human gut metagenome | isolation source: stool | host: Homo sapiens | place: USA
CAAAGAGCACAGAGAAGCTTTCATCAGGTTACAGAATTAACCGTGCAGCAGATGATGCAGCAGGACTTACAATTTCTGAGAAGATGAGAAAGCAGATTCGTGGTCTTGACCAGGCATCTACAAACGCACAGGATGGTGTTTCATCAGTACAGACAGCAGAGGGTGCTCTTACAGAGGTTCACTCAATGCTTCAGCGTATGAATGAGCTTGCAACACAGGCAGCCAATGGTACAAACTCAAAGGATTCAGACCGTCAGGCTATCCAGGACGAGATTGACCAGCTTACAACTGAGATTGACCGTGTATCAGAGACAACAAAGTTCAATGAGACATATCTGTTAAAGGGTGAAGCAGGAACGAAGACAATCAACATGAAAGCTCATGACGCTGGTCTTAAAGGAACACTTACAGACAACGGCGATGGAACTGCTACATTTGTTATGGATACACTTAATGCCGGTGATAAGGTAAGCATTGGTGGAAAACAATATACTATTGGTGGCAAAGCAGCTGATGTGACAGCCGCTTTTGGAGCAAATGGATTGAATATTGATACCAATCATCAGGATGTTAGTGTTAATGGTACAACATATAAATGGTATGCTGACACAGTAAAAACAAAAGATAATAAAGGAATTTCTGCGGGCTACTATTCTCAGGATCCATCGACATTAGCTGATCAGGCAGCAGCTACAGCTACAAGTGTTGGTGGAGCAGCAACAACTTCAGCCGCTACATTAGCTGCAAATGCTCCTCATGGTTCTACTATTACAGTAGGTTCAAAATCAGTTACATTAATGCAGGACGATGGAGCAAAAGGCGGAACAGCTAATGACGAAATCGATGATGTTGATTCAACTGTTATTTCAAAAACAAAGGCATACGAGTTAGCTTCAAAAGAACTTTTGGCAGCAAACCAGATTGGTGATACAAAGGGAAATGCGACTGTTACAAAGGCAGATGGTACGACTAAGCTGGATGCAACCAATGGAGATGGAACATTTAAGATTAAAGTTGGACAGGCTGAAGTTGCCAACAGCTTATCATTCAGCCTTCACGTAGGTGCAGATGCCGATATGACAAACAAGATTCAGGTCAACATCGATGCTATGGATTCTGCAAGTCTTGGTATCAAAGGCCTTAATGTAAAGGATGCTTCTGGAAACGCTGCAACATACGCAGTAGACGCTATTTCAGATGCTATCTCAAAAGTATCATCACAGCGTTCATCACTCGGTGCTGTTCAGAACCGTCTTGAGCACACAATCAACAACCTTGACAACGTAGTTGAGAATACTACAACAGCTGAGTCTCGTATCCGTGATACAGATATGGCTGAAGAGATGGTTAACTACAGCAAGAACAACATTCTTGCACAGGCTGGACAGTCTATGCTTGCACAGGCTAATCAGTCAAACCAGGGTGTACTTTCACTCTTACAGTAATCATCTACAATTTAATGTTGTACAAAGCAGGAAGAGCTCGAAAGAGCTCTTTTTGTTATGCACTTCGTAACTGTTCAGTACCTTCACAGTTGCGAGCCGCAAGCACATTAGAATCAGCTGCGCTGATGGGCGCTTGCTCCTACATAATATACGTTTTCTTACGAAATATGCGGTAACGCATATTTCTGTACTGAATAGTTTCTGTACTTCTTTATATTAGCATGAAACTATACGATTATTTATTCCCGAATAAATTGCAGACACCCCCTGTAAAGTAGTATAATAACAACAATTAATACAGCTAATTGCACAAACTGGAATTGGCAATAAGCATGAAATGAGGTTTACACTATGGACGTAAGAAAAATGAGAAACGAATTACTGGGAAAGCGCCTTGTGGCTGCGCTTGAGTCGCGCAACATGGAGGCATATTATGTCGAGACAAAGGAGGAGGCTGTTAAGAAGGCACTGGAGCTGATTCCAAAGGGAAGCTCAATCAATATGGGCGGTGCCACATCGGTGAAGGAGTGTGGTCTGTATGAGGCTCTCTCAAACGGAGAATATCAGTTTTATGACAGGGACAAGGTGTCTACGCAGGAGGAGAAGCAGGAGATAGCGTTAAAGGCATTTACATCGGATTATTTCCTTGGAAGTGTCAATGCGATGAGCGAGGATGGCGTATTTATCAATATTGATGGAAATGCAAACCGCGTGGCGGCATATGCTTACGGTCCGAAGCATGTGCTTCTTATAGTAGGCATGAACAAGGTTGTAAAGACCGAGGCAGACGCTATGAGCCGTGCGAGAAATGAGGCGGCGCCAATCAATGCACAGCGCTTTGGCATCGACACACCATGCTCTAAGAACGGCACCTGCTTTGACTGCAAGAGTCCGCAGTGTATCTGCTGTCAGATTCTGACCACACGCTTCTCAAGGGTGAAGGGACGTTTCCAGATTATTCTTGTGGATGAGAATCTGGGCTTTTAATATGTGAATTGGTCAGAAATTCCGGAAATTTTTATGCATTATACGAAAAGGAAGCATACGAAATGGGATATTTAATCAGTGAGACAACAAAAGAGGAACGAGAGGCAATTGTGGCTGAGTCGCTTGGCAATATCGAGGCTACCTGCGATGGCTGCATGTCGGGGCTTGCCGAGATGTATCAGGACTATATTGACGGAAAGAAGGAGCTTCGTGAGATAAATATGGAGTTCAATGCCAGGTATGTGCACGGAGAGGATATGCCGGGGCGAAGCGGCTGTGGATATAAGTAATGTGAAGCGGCTTGGGATAATTACCGAAGTTTAATGATATCAGGGAGACGCAGATGATTTCATGCAGGGATGTTAACAATTTACAAATGGACGGAATGGAGCTTGTGGCGGGAGCGGCAGGGCTCGACCGGATGGTGTCATGGACGTATCTGGTGCAGACAAAGCCTTATAAGGATCATATGAATCCGGGCAACTTTGCGCTGCTTGTGGTAGATTACAAGAGATTTTCCATGGACGAGGCATATGATGCCATGGTTGAGCTGAATGAGCTGGGGATATCTGGCTTTGCGATTTCGGTTGTGGAGGACAGGGAAGAGACACCACAGAGGATGAAGGACAAGGCTGATGAGCTCAAGCTGCCGTTGTTTTATATCCGGTGGGAGGGAGCTACCTTTGTTGATATTGCGCAGAGCGTCGGAGAGCTGCTTTTAGAGACCAGTGTGGATAATAAAAGGACCGGGGACTACCTGTACAATCTGCTTTTTGGATATGAGGTAAATGATAAGTATATCGAGAAGATTTCTGCACAGTTTGGTCTGACCTTTGACCGGCCGTACAGAGTGGGAATCATCGTGATAGACCGCAAATACGGAGTGAATCTGGAGCAGGACGAGCACACATATACATACTATACCGACTGCCTGAACCGCGAGGTTATCCATATGAAGAAAACGCCTATGTATATGAGGTTTTTAAACAAATTTGTGCTTCTTTTTGAGGAGACAAAGGATATGGAGACAGAGCATCAGATTGAAAGGATACTTGGGGACTTAGACAGTCGTGCACCATTTGCAGGGCTCATTCACAGCACATGCATACTCGGTGCTGCATACAGGAAGCCTGCGGATTTTGGCAGGAGCTATCAGGAGGCGAAAAATCTCATCCCCAAAAAGGATATTTTACCAAATCCGACCAACAAGAAGGTAATCAGTGCCAGCTCTATGGGCATATACAAGTATATGTTCAACAGTGGCAATCAGCAGGAAATCATGGATTATTGCAACGAGAAGCTAAAGCGGCTTGAGATGTATGACAATGCAAACGGCTCGTTTCTCATAGATACGCTGCTCAATTATTATATGTGTGGCTTTAATGTCCAAAAAACGGCACAGATGATGTACGTTCATCGTAATTCCCTGCAATACCGTCTGAAAAAGATAGAGGAAATACTGGAAATCAGCCTTGATGACTCGATGGAATATCTGGATGTAGTTAATTGTATTCTTGTAAAAAGGCTTATGTTTAATTAGTTACTGTAAAAATGCACAAATAAATTGTGCAAAATTAACATTGCAAAGCTGCTTCATTAAGTTTATTATACGAACTAAGCAAAGGCGCTGGAGAAAAACTCCGGCGCCTTTTCGTATTTCAATAATCAAGGAGGTAAAGATTATGATGAAGAGAAGTAAGAGATTTGCAGCATTGATATTGACAGGTGTAATGGCAGTGACAACATTGTTTGGATGTGGTTCGTCATCAGGAGGAGCTGCTTCAGATAGCTCAGCGGCAGACAGCTCATCAAAGAAGGTTTTAAAGGTTGGTATGGAATGTGCATATGCTCCATTCAACTGGACACAGGATACAGATACCACACCGGACGGCAGCAAGGCAGTCAAGATAGCAGGCTCTGATTACTATGCATACGGCTACGATGTAGCAGTGGCACAGAAGCTTGCAGATCAGATGGGAATGGACCTTGAGGTACATAAGGTTGAGTGGTCATCAATCGGTATCTCACTCGATGCAGGAGATTATGACTGTATCATCGCCGGTATGGGCAAGACAAAGGAAAGAGAAGCGTCATACGCATTCACAGAGCCTTACTACTATAGAAACAACTGTATTGTTGTTAAGAAGGGCGGCAAGTATTCAAATGTAAAGGGTCTTTCAGATCTCGCAGATACAGGCTGCAAAGTAACGACACAGCTTGGAACAGGCTGGATTCCACTTTTAGACCAGATAAAGGGTGCTGAGCAGTCAGGAAACTTTGAGACTACATCAGAGTGCTTCCTCGCAATATCAAACGGCAGCGCAGATGTATGTGTAATCGATGTTCCGACAGCAGAGTCAGCAGCACTGACAAATGATGATTTACAGATTATCGAGCTGGATGAGAATGATACATTCACAGGTGATGATGAAATGGTAAATGTATGTATCGCAACAAGAAAGGATGATACAGCACTCAGAGATAAAATCCAGGATGCCATGAATGCAATCGGCTGGAATGACAAGGCAAAGATGGATGAGCTGATGGATCAGGTTCTGACACAGCAGCCGGCAGCCAACTAGTTGTTAGAGATTTATCTGATTCACGAAAAGATGAAAGACTGTGGGATGATGTTATATCGCATCATCCCACAATAGTCTGATAAACCGGCGTAAGCTGGGGATTAGAGAGATAAAAGTGAGGTAGCAGTATGATGATAAGTAATCCAAGTAATTCGTTAGAATGGATGGTATTTCTGGCGCAGAAATATTCAAGCATGTTTATCAAAGGAACCTGGCTTACGCTGTACATATCGGTAGTTGGTACATTGCTTGGCTTCGTATTGGGATATATCGTAGGCATAGTAAATGATGTAAAGCTTAACGATGGCGACAACATCGTAAAAAAGGTCCTTATCCGTATAGTAAAGGTGATATTTACAGTTTATGTTGAAGTATTCAGGGACACACCAATGATAGTCCAGGCGATGATTGTGTACTATGGAATACGCCAGATGGGCTATGAAAACCTGACACCTGTATTTGCAGGTATTCTCGTAACTGTATTAAATACAGGTGCCTACATGGGAGAGACAGTTAGAGCAGGAATCGGTTCAATAGATATGGGACAGCGCGAGGGTGCATGGGCCATGGGAATGTCACCGTTTAAGACAATGCTCTATGTAGTTTTGCCGCAGGCATTCAAGAACATCATTCCTGAGATGGCAAATACATTCCTTTTAAATCTGAAGATGACATCAGTGCTCAATGTTATCGCTGTGCAGGAGCTTTTCATGGCTGCCAAGACAGTCGGTGGAAACTACTACAAGTACTTTGAGTCATATCTGGTCATCGCAGTAATTTACTTTGTACTTTGCTTTGTATTTGATAAGCTCTTCAAGCTGATTGAAAAGAAGCTGCAGGGCAAGACAGACTATGCACTCGCAGTTGAGTACATGGATAATGAATAGGAGGCATAATATGAGTGAGACAGTAATTTCAATTAAGGATTTAAGCAAATCATTTGGTGATCACGAGGTACTTAGAAAGATTGATATTGATGTGCATTCCGGCGAGGTCATCTGTATTGTGGGCTCCTCAGGCTCGGGAAAATCAACACTGCTTAGGTGCATCAACAAGCTTGAGAAACAGACCTCAGGAAAGATTTTATATCACGATAAAGAGGTCAGAAATGTACAAAAGGATATCAATGATTACCGTTCAAAGGTGGGAATGGTGTTTCAGTCCTTCAATTTGTTCAACAATATGACAGTGCTTGAGAACTGTATGCTTTGTACAAGAAGGGTGCTTCATCTGCCAAAGCAGGAGGCCTTTGACAGGGCAATCACACATCTGAAGGCAGTCGGCATGGCTCCTTATATCAATGCAAAGCCATCGCAGCTCTCAGGAGGACAGAAGCAGCGAGTTGCCATTGCCAGGTCGCTTTGTATGAACCCGGAGGTGCTTTTATTTGATGAGCCTACATCGGCGCTTGACCCTGAGATGGTCGGAGAGGTGCTAAATGTCATGAAGGACCTCGCGAGGACAGGACTTACGATGATAATCGTCACACATGAGATGGCATTTGCCAGAGATGTTTCTACAAGAACTATTTTCATGGACTCAGGATATGTGGCAGAGGATGCAGCACCGTCAGAGCTGTTTACAAATCCTAAGAATCCAAGAACAAGAGAATTTTTAAGCAGATATCTGGCAGGCTAGATATGGTTGGCATTCAGAAGGAGGAAATGATAAATGGATAATTTTGTAGTAACCTTTGCCAGAGGATTTGGAACAGGCGGAAAAGCAATAGCATCACAGCTGGCAAAAGAGCTTGGAATACACTGTTATGAGAACCGTATTCTGACTCTTGCAAGCCAGCTGAGCGGACTTGACGAGAATGTGTTTCAGGAGGTTAATGAGAAGCTGCGTGAAGAGGGCGGATTTACGAGCTTTTTGCGAGGGCTTCCAAGAGCAAAGGGATATATATCAAGAAATGAGAAGTTCAAATCAGATGACAGACTCTTTGAGTATCAGAGCCAGATTATCAACGAGCTCGCAGACAAGGAATCCTGCGTCATAGTAGGAAAATGCGCTGACTATGTATTAAAGAACCGCCCAAATGTGGTGAGCATATACATTGAGGCACCGCGTGCATTCTGTGTGGAGCGTACCATAGCCAATATGGGTGTGACACCGGAGGTGGCAAATGCCACGATTGAGAGAACAGATAAGTTCAGGGCAGATTATTACAAGTACTATACACACGGAAACTACTGGACCAATCCGGTGAATTACGACCTGACACTAAACAGTGACCGTGTTGGTGTGGAAAACTGTGTGAAGACGATAGAGCAGTATCTGATCATAAAGGGCTTTATAAAGGCTGATATGATTAAGCCGGTGGGAGAACTCATATAGGTGTAATAAAAGGTATATAACAAAAAGTCGAGTCCCTTTTAAGGGGCTCGACTTTTGCAAATTAAAATCACAGAGTGAGGATTTTCCGTTCAATACACTGCCTTCACCGGAGAGTACACAGTATGTTCCGAAGAAAAAATATGAACTGCCACGGATTTCCAACAGTTTAAATGACAACATAGGCCTGCAAGCTGCCATATCCTATCCATAAAAAATTCCGTGGCTAATTTCATATTTTATCTGAGGAATACTACTGTGTGCTACACCGGTGTCCACAGCCCACAAACGGAAATTTTCCAATGAATTTTTTATTATTATATAGATATGTCTATCCAAGCAAAGCCTTATCAGAAGCAAATTCCTCGCCGGAAACCTCCTCAAACTTCATGAGCAGATCCTCCACAGTGAGGTTTTTCTTTTCCTCGCCTGAGATATTAAGGACAACCTGTCCGTTATTCATCATGATGAGTCTGTTGCCGTGAGCGATGGCATCACGCATGTTGTGTGTGACCATCATGGCTGTCAGGCTGTTCTCCTTGATGATTTTGTCTGTGAGAGTGAGCACCTTTGAGGCTGTCTTTGGGTCGAGAGCTGCGGTGTGCTCATCCAAAAGCAGCACCTTCGGCTTCTGGAGTGAAGCCATGAGCAGTGTAACAGCCTGACGCTGTCCACCTGAGAGCAGACCAACCTTTGAGGTCATTCGATCCTCGAGTCCCAGATCAAGCTCCTTTAAAAGCTCGTGGAAATGCTCCTTTTCAGCCTTTGTGATGCCCCAGCCAAGACCACGGCGCTTTCCACGGCGTGCTGCAAGTGCGAGGTTTTCATCAATCTGCATGGTTGCGGTAGTTCCTGTCATTGGATCCTGGAACACACGTCCCAGAAATGATGCACGCTTGAACTCTGGAAGTCCTGTGACATCCACTCCATCGATGAGAATTGAACCATTGTCCACAGGCCATGTGCCTGCAACGGCATTGAGCATGGTAGATTTTCCGGCACCGTTTCCACCGATAACAGTGACGAAATCGCCCTCCTCAAGCTTTAGGTTTACACCATTAAGGGCATGCTTTTCATTGATTGTGCCCGGATTGAAGGTTTTATGTACGTTTCTAATCTCTAGCATTTATTTGCCCTCCTTTGCGTTAAGTGTTGCGGCAGAGCGTTTGCCGGCCTTTTTGAATGAGGCCTTGCTCTTGCCCTTCAGGTAAGGCACCGCAAGGAAAATTGCCACGATGATTGCAGTGAAGAGCTTTAAGTCATCACTTGGCATCTGCAGCCACAGAACAATTCCGATTACAATGTAGTAAACAATTCCACCAAATATGACAAAGATAAGTTTTCCCATGAAATTCATGTGCTTTCCGAGGATTGCATCGCCTAGCACCTCACCGATGATAACTGCGGCAAGACCGATGACGATTCCACCACGGCCCATGTTTACATCGGAAAAGCCTGAGTACTGTGAAAGCAGGCCGCCTGAGAGCGCTACAATTGCATTTGAAAGCGCAAGACCGATGAGCTTCATGTTGTCGATGTTGATACCCTGAGCCTTGCTCATTGCAGGGTTGCAGCCAGTGGCACGGATAGCAGAGCCCTGCTCTGTTCCGAAATACCAGTAAAGCACCGCGATAATTACAACCGAGAAAATCACACCGACAATTATCGCATGTGTCAGGTTACGTGATGAAAGCACCAGATTATATTTATCTGCGCTAAGTGCCTGGTTGGCGTGGCGCTGCATGATATTTAAGTTGATAGAATAGAGAGCTATCTGTGTAAGGATTCCTGCCAGAATCGGAGGAATGCCGAGCTTTGTATGTAAGAGACCTGTGCAGAGTCCTGCGAGCAGACCGGCAATACATGCGCAAAGCAGTGAAACCCAGATATTGTAGCCGTTAATCGTCATCATAACGGTTACGGCACCACCTGTTGCAAATGAGCCATCAACCGTCAGATCGGCGAAGTCCAGCAGTCTGAAGGTGATATAAACACCGAGTGCCATGATACCCCAAATCAGACCCTGGGCTATATTGCCCGGAAGGGCATTGGTGAATGCAACCGGATTTAAGGTTGCAAAATAATTCATTAGAATCATTTTATTAAATACCTCCATAGTGCAGCTGTTTATTCAGCTGGGATTTCCTCATAGCCGTCCGGAACGGTGATTCCAAGCTCCTTGGCGCGGTCCGGAAGGTACTCCTTAGTGAACTTAGGAGCGCTCTTGACCTCCATAGTTTTGATGTCTGTACCATTTACAAGGATATCGTAAGCCATCTCACCTGTTGTGTATCCAAGGTCATAGTAGCTGATAGAAAGTGTTGCCACACCACAGCCCTTAGCGATTCCTTCCTCGCCAGCGAAGATAGGTTTCTTAGCCTGTGAAGCTACATTGTTGATAGCCTCTGTACATGAAGCAGCAGTGTTGTCAGTTGGGATGTAGATTGCATCAGATGCATCACATGCGCTCTGTGTTACTGCAGCGACATCATTTGAATCAGAGAAGGTGTACTCTTTTACAGTGTATCCCTCGTCCTCAAGGTATTTGGTAATAGTTGTTGACTGGTAGATACTGTTTGGCTCAGATGAGCAGTAGATGATACCGATGTTCTTTGCATCCGGGAAGAGCTCCTTGATGCATTTAGCCTGCTCATCGAGTGGAGCGAGGTCTGTAGTACCTGAAATATTCTTTCCTGTAGTGCCTGACCAGTCTGACATATCAAGAGCTGTAGCGTAGTCTGTGATAGATGTTCCGAGAATCGGAATAGAGTCTGTGGCTGCTGAAGCGGCCTGAAGAGCTGCTGTGGCATTTCCAAGGATAAGGTCATAGTCGTTTGTGACGAACTTGGTGCAGATTGTAGAGCATGTAGAAGCATCGCCTGCGGCGTTCTGCTCGTCAAATGAGACCTCGTCTCCGAGCTTGTCCTTTAATGCGTCTTTAAAGCCCTTTGTAGCGGCATCGAGAGCCTCGTGCTGTACGAGCTGGCAGATACCTACCTGATATTTGGCATCTGAGTTCTTGCCTGACTGTGTGCCACCGTTTGCTGAACCGGAATCTCCGCATCCGGCAAGTCCAAGAACCATTGTTCCGGCAAGAACAAGTGAAGCTAAAATTTTAGATCTCTTTTTCATGATAATTCCTCCTTTTGTCAGCGCTTTAAAGCGTTGATGTATCAATTAGATAAATTATATTAACTTATTAATGAGAAGTCAAGGGAAGATGAGGAAAAAGTAGGGTTTAATATATATAAATGATGGATAATAAGCCATTCTGTTTCGCTGGGTTAGGGGAGCTGTTTTAGGAATTTCAGCAGTTTCAGCTACTTTTTTATGGATTTTTCCGGCTGTTTCGCTGTGGTTAGGGAGCTGTTTTAGAAATTTCAGCAGTTTCAGCTATTTTTTTGGAGATTTTTCCGGCTATTTCGCTGTGGTTAGGGGAGCTGTTTTAGAAATTTCAGCGGTTTCAGCTACTTTTTTCCAGAATTTTTCCAGTTTTTGGACTGGATTGGGGAGTTGTTTTAGAAGTTTTATGGATTACAGCTACCCAAGGCCTGTCAGCTATCAACATATGGCTATTGTACACTATGCTAATTTAGTGTGGGGATATTATGCTAAAGAATAAAAATGATGGTTCATACTGGATTTGTGGAGAGGGTGTTGGCACAGAACAAAAAACGGTTTCGGGAGAAACGGAGTATACAGTTACATGTAGCAGTAAATTTGTGCCATATGAATTTCCTGCAAATGTATTTCCAAAATAAAATATGGCTGAAAGTAAAAATCCCCGGTAGTAACTACCGGGGATACTCTGTCTATTCAGCTACAACCTTGGCAAATTTCTTTTTACCACGTCTGATAATGAGACCCTCGCCCTTGAAATCGTCGAGAGTGTATTTTGTAGAGATATCAGTTACCTTCTCATCTGCAACGGAAACACCGCCCTGCTGGATATTTCTGCGGCCGTCTCCTCTTGAATCGCAAAGTCCTGCTTTTACGAGAACAGAGATGATATCAAGCTCTCCGTCAGGGAAGTCCTCAGCAGTAACAGTAACTGTAGGCATATTTGCGTTGTTGGCTCCGCCTGCGAAAAGTGCATGGCTTGCCTCTTTAGCCTTTGTGGCTTCCTCCTCACCGTGAACAAGCTTTGTAAGCTCGAATGCCAGGATTTCTTTAGCTTCATTGAGCTGTGCGCCCTCCCAGCTTTCCATCTTGTCAATTTCCTCGAGAGGAAGGAAGGTGAGCATTCTGATGCATTTAAGAACATCGGCATCAGAAACGTTTCTCCAGTACTGGAAGAACTCGAAAGGTGTTGTCTTGTTAGGATCAAGCCATACTGCACCGGACTGTGTCTTGCCCATCTTCTTGCCCTCAGAGTTTAGGAGCAGATTGATTGTCATAGCGTATGCGTCTTTTCCAAGCTTACGTCTGATAAGCTCTGTTCCACCTAGCATGTTGCTCCACTGGTCATCTCCACCGAACTCCATGTTGCAGCCGTATTTCTGGAAAAGTGTGTAGAAATCGTAGCTCTGCATGATCATGTAGTTAAACTCAAGGAAGGAAAGACCTTTTTCCATACGCTGCTTGTAGCACTCAGCTGTAAGCATACGGTTTACTGAGAAATGAGCACCAACCTCGCGGAGCACATCCACGTAGTTTAAGTCCATCAGCCAGTCAGCGTTGTTTACCATGATAGCTTTTCCCTCGCCAAAGTCGATGAAGCGGCTCATCTGTTTCTTGAAGCACTCTACGTTGTGGTTGATAGTCTCTGTTGTCATCATCTGGCGCATATCTGTACGTCCTGATGGATCTCCAATCTGTGCGGTACCTCCACCGATAAGCACGATAGGCTTGTTTCCGGCCATCTGAAGTCTCTTCATAAGGCAAAGAGCCATGAAGTGTCCAACGTGAAGGCTGTCTGCTGTAGGATCAAAGCCGATGTAGAAGGTAGCCTTTCCGTTGTTTATAAGCTCTTTGATTTCTTTTTCGTCTGTTACCTGCGCGATAAGACCGCGGGCAACTAATTCGTCATAAATTGTCATGATTTTCCTCCTGATAGATTGAATTTGTATTCTGAAAAATAAAATATCCCCCTCATCCATTTAAGGACGAGGGGGATTTCTCGCGTTACCACCTTAATTTGCATCCTGCTCGCACAGGAATGCCTCCGTGAGTTGTCACACATTATTCGACATATATTATATAGTGAAAATAGCCGATTCTGCTAACACTCCGGCACTATAACGTGTGCCAATACGTTGCGGCTTATTAATCGAACCGGGGATATTTAACCATCCGGTATGACGTTCGGTGCAAAGCTCCGGGATGTATTCCAGATCTGTTTCCTTGCGCCTCTCACCTGCCGGCAGCTCTCTGTAAGTATTGCAGAAATGTACTTGTTCCCATCAAAGCCTGTTGAAATGTAATTGTGCTTCAATTGACGATATTATAGCCGTTTAAGAAGGGGTTTGTCAAGGGCTGTAAAAAGCGGTGATTACTTTAACGGTATATACAGGTCGGAAGAACTATTGCAAAAAAGTATAAAAAAGTATA
>OJNV01001207.1_pt1 | contig 12817 bp, 9 predicted proteins | sample 1597961 | NCBI WGS metagenome assembly OJNV01 (sample SAMN01915220, study PRJEB22387) | human gut metagenome | isolation source: stool | host: Homo sapiens | place: USA
CTCGTAATCTTCCTTTGTGGTGTTGTTGAAATCGCCGGCGCTGATCTTCTTGTTATAGTCGTCGATATATGCGAACACATCGTCAAATGCCTGATTGAGAATGTCCATAGGATACACGGTCACGTCCACATAGTAGTCGCTTCCGCTCTTATAGGCTCTTGACACCTCGTATTTGGCCTTGGAGTAGATGACCTTTGCGGTCTCGTCAAATATAGCATCCACCTCGTCTGTCTCTGCGTTGTTCAGTGAGTAATGATTGATGAGCTGGCCGGCCAGATAATCTATGCTGTCGCTGTACATGGCTGAGGCGTCCTCCTCGGAGCCGTCGTTGTCCTTCACGTATCCGTCAAAGCTTCCTTTGTAGTTGACGTCGAGAATGTTCTGCATGTATGTCTGATAGGTGGTCTTCTTGCGGTGAAGACAGCCTGTGAGTGATGTCATCACGAGGGTTGCCGCGAGACCTAATATGACAAGTTTTGAATGGTGTTTCATCTATATGATCCTCCGTAAAATTTAAATTCAATGAGCAGTTACAATATAGCATAAAAAAAGTGGTTTGTAATCATAAAAGGTAAAAATACTTTGCTTACAGAATTATGTGTGCTATAATTACGGAGTATCTACAATAGGATTAGTTTTTCGGAGGTAAGGTCATGGCAAAACAGGTAGAAGATGTTGTAACTGACGATAGAGTAGAATCACTGAAGACAGTGAAGTTTGGTGGATATGATAAGGCATCCGTTGATTACTATATTGATGAACTTAAGGAAAAGCACAATAAAGAAGTAGAGGAGCTTAAGGCGAACGTCAACAAGCTCAGCGAGGCTGTTCTGAGTCTCAAGACCATGAGAGAGGTCAATATGACAGAGTCTTCCAAGACCATAGAGACTCTCAAGAAGACCAATTCAGAGCAGGAGAGCGAGATAGAGTCACTCAAGGAGCAGATCAATGCATACAAGCAGAGAGAGCTTGAGAATGCAGGAAGATACGAGTCAATATCAAGAACACTTCTTGAGGCTCGTGAGAGCGCAGACGCACTGATCGCACAGACTGAGAAGGAGTGCACAGACAAGAAGAATACTATAACTGCAGAGCTCGAGGCATACGAGACAGATGTCAAGGAGAGATGCACAAAGCTCCAGACAGATACAGAGATACAGTGCCAGCAGATGTATGATCAGACCGAGGCAAAGTGCAACAGCATGAAGGATGAGGCATACTCAGAGGCAGAGAAGACAAGAAATAAATCTCACGCAGATGCAGAGGCTCTGTCGGCAAAGACAGATTACGAGTGCAAGGTTATGAGAGAGGAAGCTCAGAAGGATGCTGCCAATACAAGAAATGCAGCCACAGATGATGCAACCAGACTTCGCAACAATGTGAAGAAGGAGTGCGAGAGCGTAAGCAGATATATGTCAGATCTTCTGTCATCACTGGACAATGTTATTTCTGCATGTGCTTCAACAAAGGATGTTGCCGACAAGGCATTTACCGGACTGAAGAGCGAGGCAACTGCTATGGTTAGTGATGCTGAGGATGCACAGTAGTAATATATGATATATGGTAACATGAAACTTTTCTATGTGATGGGACATAGGAAAGTTTTATGTGCATTAAGGGGTAAATAATATACGGGGTGTATAATAATGGGATAAAACTGCACTTGTGCAGTGGATATATGGAGAGATATTTATGGAGATAAACAGACTTAGTGGTTATTCAGATTTTCTGGGAATAGTTGAATATCCTGCGGTTGTGTTCTGCGAGGATGGTGAAGTCCTCAGCATAAACAATGCCGCAGTTAAGATCGTGGGTTCGGATGTTGAATCCATTGCCATGGAGCCGGATAAGTTTATGGTCAGCGATGAGTTCTGGCCGACACTTGACGACAAGAAGGCTATCATATGGCACAGACTTGGACTTATAGTTAACGACAAGGACAGATATGTAGTCAGTGGATTTGTCAACCAGTTTGAATATGGTGACAAGAAGGCGTATATGGTATTGTTTGAGCTTCGATCAGACGTTACGATAGGAAGCGTGAGTCTTGAGAGGATCATAAACCATATAGGCGTTATAGCTCTGTATCTGTATAAGCCGGAGGGTGTATGGAGAACGAGATACGTATCTAAGAACATATCTGAGTATGGATATACAGATGGCAATTTCTACAGTGGGCTGGTGGGACTCAGCGACCTGCTCCCTAAGAGTGATTATGACCTTCTGATCGGACAGCTCTACAAGGTTCAGAATACCGGAGTGGATGATTTTGAGATGGAGACTAGGATCGTATCAGCTCACAGAGATATAAATAAGATGAGACTTAAGTGTCACATCGTGAGAACCACAGATGGCGACATGGATGGAATAGAGCTCCTGTTCATAAAGGACAAGGAGACAGGATACAATGAGGATCAGGCGGCGTATATATTATCTGCCATGTCTAAGATCAAGAGCTTTGTCATGGTACAGCAGTACGAGAATGGCAGACCGATCTTCAAGTATATAACCCCGAACGCCAAGCAGATGGGAATAAATGTGGATGCCATCAAGCTTGGTGACAGACTCATAGAGGATTATATCCATCCGAAGGACAGAAGCAGGGTTATGGCGAATGTCAGAAACGCCACGAAGCGCGAGGACAAGGACTACGAGGAAGAGTTCAGGATAGTCAACGACAGAGGCGAGGTTATCTGGGTGAAGTCCCAGAGCTCTGTGACACAGGCGGCTGATAACACATACACGGTTGAGTATTTTATATCTGATATTACGGACAAGAAGGCTCTTGAGAACAGTGTTGAGCGCGCTAAGAAGGAGTTCGATGACAAGCTCTCATACATTATGAAGACAAATACCCAGTCGGATGAGGAAAGGAATCAGATAGATACCGAGAAGTGGACTCTGATAACGAAGGCGTTCTCTGCACTCACAGGACTTTATACAACTATCATAGATCCTGTGGGCAAGAAGATGGTTGAGCCGGCCGGCCCTCAGAAGCATATGGGTTATTTCTATGATATGTTTGAGAAGCCTCAGTATAAGCAGATATATATGAAGCTCAATGAGGTAGTTCTCAGGAACAATGTTCCGGTTATGATGGAGATGGACGATGACATCACGGGAAGTATGATCTGTGGTGCACCGATCATGATAGATGGCAAGCATGTGGCAACATGGATATGCTGCTCATATGATGACGAGGATGCGAAGAAAATGGAGAGTGTATACAAGGTGCAGTGGCAGCTTGGACGCATTTTCTCCGAATACGCATTCAGCTCTCAGATCCTGGCAAAGGAGGCGATCCGTGCCAAGTCAGAGGAGGTCATAATGGAGAACAAGCTGCAGTGGCAGAAGATTCTGCTTGATGCCCTGAACACTTCAGATAAGAGCTCCCAGCAGGTTATCAATGACGTAATAGCACAGGTGGGCGAGGTCTTAAATGCTGACGTGGCAGCCCTGTATGTGAAGGACAAGCAGGGAGATCTGGATTGCCAGTATATCTGGTCCAAGAATCAGAGCATGTCTGCAGAGGAGTATGTGACAGAGTGGCAGCGCGCCAACATGAAGTTCAGATCATGGCAGAATGGTCAGGGCTCGGGCAAGCTGGTGGACAAGGGATACCTTGTGATAGATGCAAAGCATATGGATGAAGCAGCTAAGAAGATCATGTCAGGGGGTCCTGTTAAGAGCTTTACCGCAGTTCCTGTGTATGTCAATGGCAATTATGGAGCGGTATTTGTGCTGGCGAATACCTCTATCAACAAATTGTGGACCACAGAGGAGATTGAATTTGTAAAGCAGACAGGTGATGTACTCAGAAGTGCCCTTGAGAAGATAGAGAGCGATGACAGCGTTAAACGCATAAACAGTGTTCTCCTCGATACATATAACTATATTGATGAGGGTATATTTATTAGAGAAGTTGATACTGGAAGAGTGCTGTTCTCGAACAGGACTCTGAACGATATGCTTGGATATGATTTTACAGACAAGGACAGTAAGCTCCTTATAGAGAATCTCAGAGATAAGTACAAGCTCATGGGAGGTCCGGATCAGCATCTGGCTACGGACAGCAAGGAGGTCAACTGGAGAAGCTATATAAGAAGTCTCGACAAGATCATGGATTTGACTGAAGTTAGCATGAAATGGCTTGACGGCAGCAATGCATCTCTTGTAATATTAAGGGACGTGAACGAATAGAAGGGAGACTTGTGATGGCAAGCGCAGATATTGGTATAGATTTAGGTACAGCCAGTATACTGGTGTATGTGAAAGGCAAAGGAGTCGTACTTAAGGAGCCTTCAGTAGTTGCATACGACAGGGATACTAATAAGATAGTGGCTATTGGTGAAGAGGCGAGACTTATGCTTGGAAGAACTCCGGGTAATATAGTGGCCATCAGACCTCTCAGGCAGGGCGTAATCTCTGATTATACGATAACAGAGAAGATGCTCAAGTATTTCATACAGAAGGCTGTCGGAAGGAGTTATTTTGGAAGACGACCTAGGATCAGCGTATGTGTACCTTCTCAGGTTACAGAGGTTGAGAAGAAGGCAGTTGAGGATGCAACTTATGCGGCCGGTGCCAGGGATGTGTCCATAATTGAGGAGCCTGTGGCAGCAGCCATTGGCGCAGGAATAGATATATACAGACCATGTGGTAACATGATAGTTGATATAGGTGGTGGAACTGCCGATATAGCAGTCATCTCTCTCGGAGGTCCTGTTGTCAGTGCATCCATTAAGGTGGCCGGAGATGATTTTGATGAGGCAGTTGTCAGATTCATGAGAAAGAAGCATAACCTTCTCATAGGAGAGAGAACCGCCGAGGAGATCAAGATCAAGATAGGTACATGTTACAGAAGACCTGAGAATATAACGTTGGATATACGAGGTAGAAACCTTGTAACCGGTCTTCCGAAGACTGTTACGGTCACATCGGATGAGACGGAGGAGGCACTTCGTGAGCCTGCGTCCCAGATATGTGAAGCTGTTCATTCAGTTCTGGAGAGAACTCCTCCTGAGCTTGCTGCTGATATTGCAGATCGTGGGATAGTTCTGACCGGTGGTGGTGCGCTGCTCCACGGACTTGAGGAGCTGCTTGAGGAGAAGACAGGAATAACCACCATGACAGCGGAGGATCCACTCAGAGCGGTGGCCATTGGTACAGGAAAGTACATCGAGCTTCTCAGCGAGAAGAACAATTAAGACAGGAGCTGAGGACTCAGTCTTCAGAGGAGAGAAAACTTGGTAAGAGAAGGTTACGTAGAGAAAGTTATATATAAGAATGAAGACAATGGGTACGCCGTCTTCGCCGTTGAGGGCGAGGACGGCGAAGATATTTTTGTGGGGAATCTTCACGGCGTTGCAGAGGGGATCTATGTATCGGCGGAGGGGGATTATGTAGAGCATCCAACTTATGATTTGCAGTTCAAATTCACCTCATGTGAGATCAAGATGCCGGATGATGTGCTCAGTATTGAGAAGTACCTCGGTTCGGGCATCATAAAGGGTGTCGGAGAGGCTCTGGCAAAACGTATAGTGAAGAAGTTTCGCATGGACTCACTCAGGATAATCGAGGAAGAGCCGGAGCGCCTTGCGGAGATACGTGGAATATCAGAGAGGAAGGCCAGAGACATTGCCGTGTCATACAACGAGAAGAAAGAGATGCAGGATGCGCTCATGTTCCTGACCGGTCTCAATATCCCGGTGAACCTCGCTGTAAAGATCTACAATGAATACGGTGACGAAGTGTACGACATAGTGAGGACAAATCCCTATAAGATAGCAGAGGATATAACGGGCGTTGGATTCAGGACAGCGGACGAGATTGCGGACAGACTTGGTATCGGAAGAGATTCGGATTTCAGGGTAAGAGCCGCTATTATGTATGCCCTATCCGGTGCAAATGGACTTGGCCATATGTATATTCCCCAGAAGATGCTGGTAGACAAGACATATTCATTGCTGATGAATGAGTACATGCCATATGATCCGGAGCTTGAGATGTCTATATGCAATCAGATACTTGAGCTCAGCGTTGCCGGCAAGATAATCATAAAGGAGTTGAAGGACGATCCAGATTCAGGGGAGCTCCCAGATGTGAGCCTTGATGATCCGGTGGCTGACATAGACATGGATTTGCTGGATACGGAGTCAGAGTCAAACGTGACAAATGCCGTGTATGCAGCACCTAATTATTACATGGAGCTCAATTCGGCAAGACTTCTGTGTGAGCTCAACATAGATTTCTCAAAGGCAAAGCTCAAGATAGACAAGGTTGTTGAGACGGTAGAAAAGTCAGAGAATATGAAGCTGGCTGATGCCCAGAGACTTGCCATAAGAAATGCCGTGGATCACGGCGTTGCGGTCATAACCGGAGGCCCCGGAACCGGAAAGACAACGATCATAAATGTACTTATCAAGATATACGAGAGCTTCAGGATGAAGATAGTTCTCGCTGCGCCTACAGGACGTGCAGCCAAGAGGATAACCGAGGCCACAGGATACGGAGCACAGACCATACACAGAATGCTCGAGCTTACGGGCGGAGTGGAAGGAGAAGAGACTTCTGCGTATACATTTATGCGGAATGAGAGCAATCCACTTGAGGCTGATGTTATCATAATAGATGAGATGTCCATGGTTGACAGCAGCATTTTCTACAGTCTGCTCAAGGCTGTGGCTCCGGGCACAAGACTTGTGCTTGTGGGTGATTCGGATCAGCTTCCGTCAGTTGGCCCGGGAAATGTGCTCAAGGATATCATAGCGTCCGGTGTGTTCAGCGTGTCGGTGCTGGACAGGATATACAGACAGGGCGAGGACAGCGATATCATAGGCAATGCCCACAGGATAAAGGATGGAGAGCATGTGGAGATTAAGAACAAGAGCAGGGATTTCTTCTTTGTTCCAAGGAATGGCTACAATGAGATCGTGGCAGAGCTCAAGGTGCTTCTGACAAAGCAGCTTCCATCATATTTTGGTGTGGATAAATCGGATATACAGGTGCTGACACCTATGCGTAAGTATGATATGGGTGTTGAGAACCTCAACAAGCAGCTTCAGGATGTCCTCAATCCGGAGGGACACGGAAAACCCGAGCATGACCGGGGCGATGTGGTGTTCAGACAGGGCGATAAGGTCATGCAGGTCAAGAACAATTACAAGCAGGAGTGGAAGATACTGGATCCGTCGGGCAGATTTGCCAAGGAGGAAGGAGTCGGAGTGTTCAACGGCGATATTGGATTTGTAAAGGCTGTTGACGACTACGAGCAGAGGATCGTGGTGGAATTTGACGATGGAAGACGGACTGAGTATCCATACAACCAGCTTGAGGAGCTTGAGCATGCATTTGCGATAACCATACATAAGTCGCAGGGAAGTGAGTATCCCGTGGTTGTGATCCCGCTTCTCAGATGCCCACCTAAGCTTTTGAACAGAAACCTGCTGTACACGGCGGTGACGAGAGCCAGAAGAAGCGTGGTCATAGTGGGCAATATAGGACTGGTAAATACGATGATAGACAATGAGGATGAACAGAAGAGATACACCTCATTTGCACTGAGACTCAGGGAGATGGAGAGAAGATGAAACGATGCGCAGATAAGTTCGGGTTCGGACGACTGCTCACGGATCTCCTGTATCCCCGCCGGTGTGCGATATGTGACGAGGTGCTTCCGATGGGAGAAGGGCTGATATGCAGAGGGCATAACAGCCTTCCCTATGTGAAGACTCCGTCATGTATGGTGTGCGGCAAGGAGGTCGACAGTGAAGAGCGGGAGCTCTGTCTGGACTGTGAAAAACATTCAAGAAATTTCGAAAGAGGTTTCCCCGTATTTAATTATGTGGAACCCGTCAAAGCCAGTGTTCTGGCGATAAAATACCATAACAAAAAAGAATATTGTGATTTTTACGGAGCTCAGATGGCGGAGAAGGTGCGCCCGTATGTCAGAAGGTATGGAATAGATGCGGGATGGTCGTTAGAAAGACAAATAGATGTTGACGAAGTAATAGATACTCTTAATAGCAGAGGTTTTTTATTAACTGATAAAAATTTTAATCCTTTAAAAGCAATTGGAAAAAATCTGTATAAAGAAAGTTTAGAATATTTAGAAGATGAATATGACATAGAAGGTATTAATACAGTAATTCCAATAGGCGAAAATGATAACGGAAATATGCTAATTTTATGTACTGGAGATAATGTGTTTTATGGGTATACTGATGGTTGCCTTGTAAAGTATGGAAATACAATAGAAGAAATGTTAGATTGTGTTATAGGTGAAAACATAATGCCTGAGTACATAGATTAATGCGATATACTGTATTGTTTAGCAAATAGGCATGCAATAAATCACATAGTGAGTTATAATGAAATCAACAGGCTGATACATATTATAAGAGGAGGACAAATTCAAACTATGGGAGTACAAAAGAAGAAGTTGTTACACCGGATAATGGCTCTGGCGATCGCAGTTGCAGTTGGACTGTCAGTGATCGTGCCGGGAGGAACAAGTGCTGAAGCGGCGACAATACCTGCGGATGTGACAAAACCATCTGCCAATTGCGTGTTTATAGCAATGAAGGGCAAGTATGTGTCGGAGGCTTCGGCTGCAGTGAAGAGGATCAATCAGATCCGTTATGAAGCATGTAAGCAGGGCGTTAAGATTGATGGACGGAAATTGACGCTTGACGACTATGTGCCGATCAAGTGGTCGGCAGGACTTGAGAAGATAGCAAGGATCAGAGCTGCGGAGGCGAGTGTTACAATGTATCACTCAAGACTCAACGGAAAGTCTGTATTTGATTTCAAATATCCGGGAAATGGTTGGCCGACTTCCGAGGTGCTTGCGTGGAACTGGTCAGAGAGCATGCTCATGGGTATTGAGCAGTGGTACAGCGAGAAGGATGCCTATGTGAAGGGAACTCCTGGAGCGGTGACCGGACATTACACATCCATGATAAATCCAGCAAACAGGTATGTGGGTGTTGGTACATTTATAAATAAGAATGCATCTTATCCGAACACGACTGCAGCCCAGTTCATGGGAAGCGGCAGTCAGGCTGAGACTATGGCTAAGTCCACTGGTGAGAGCGATGTTACGGTGGAGGTGCAGAAGGACAATATCACATCGGTTAAGATGACCGGAAATAAGAACGTGCAGGAGGGACAGAAGATAACCCTCACACTCAAGGCAGTCCTTGGACAGTATGGAAGTACATCGTATAAGGTGCTTGCGGGAGCTAAGTGGAAAACATCGAATTCCGCTATTGCAAGGGTGTCATCTACAGGAGTGGTAACAGGTCTCAGAAAGGGAACTGTGAAGATCACAGCCACTGTTGGATCACGTTCGGCATCATATACTGTAACAGTAACAGGAAAATGCGCGCATGTATATTCCGGCAAGGTAGTAAAAACAGCAACTACCAGAAGCGATGGCAAGGTGTTACATACATGCAGAAAATGCGGTCAGAAGAAGTATATCGTTGTCAAGAAGATAAAGAGTGTTACATTATCACAGACGAGATATAAGTATGATGGTAAGACAAAGACACCTAAGGTGACTGTGAAGGACAGCGATGGTAAGATAATATCATCAAAATACTACAAGGTGACATACCCTAAGGCGAGAAAGAAAGCCGGAACATATACGGTGAAGATAAAGTTTTCCGGAAGGTATAAGGGTACAGTTTCAAAGAAGTACAGAATAGTAAAATAAAAAAATACCGTTGTTCATAAAAAATATGGACAACGGTATTTTTAATCTGAAAGAAATTATTTCTTCTCAGGCTCTGGAGTATAGTCAAGTATGGATGAAATAGCCTTGTGAACCTTTGTATACTCAGTTATAAGAATATGCATACGCTGGAATCCAGGCTGCTCCAGATGATAATATACTCTGGTCATTCTCTTTCCAACCTGCTCTTTGTGATCGGAGATGAAACCGTATTCAATCAATTTGTACAGTGCAGGATAGAGAGAACCGATAGGAATCTTTATCACGCCGTCTGACAGTGAGTCCATGAGCTGTGACAGCTCGTAGCCGTAATAATCTTTCTGGCTGAGCAGATAGAGTACGAGCAGCTCCACGGAACCTCTGATGAAGTTCGGCTTTGCAACGACTCTTGCATGTACAGCCTCAACTGCTGCTTCCTTTGCGGTATCATTACTTTGATCCTGAACCATAATACTGTTGGAATATATGCTGTTTACGCAGTTATGCCTTCCCCCCACCTCATACAAAAAAATAGTTACACTTTGTATTGATTGTAATTGCAAAATCATTTAATTGCAACCTTTCTTTTCATTAAAATGAAAATAAGTTGCGTATTTTTGCAATTTTTGCTTATTTGAGAGAGATTTTTGACTGTAACTGCCTGGATAATGCCAATAGACGGCTGGCAGCATCCTTTGGATCGTCAGCTTTCATTATGGCGGACACCACACAGATGCCGGCGATAGGTATGCCCGAGAGGACATCCAGGTTGGTCGGATTGAGTCCTCCGATGGCATTTACCGGGATGGGAACTGCCTTGCAAATGTCTCTCAGTGTATCCGTGGATGTGAGCACTGTCTTGACCTTGGTGGTGGTTGGGTAGATGGCTCCAACTCCCAGATAATCAGCTCCCTGTTCATACGCCTCCACGGCCTGAGGAACAGTCTTGGTGGTTGCGCCCACGATGCGGTCAGTCCCCATGAGTTTTCTGGCTATGGAGACTGGCATGTCTGTCTGCCCCACATGGACACCCTCGGCATCGGTCGCCAGCGCCACATCTACCCGGTCATCTATGATGAGTGGCACGTTGTAGCGGCGCGCAATTGAGTGCACCTTGTCCGCAAGATGTATGTACTCACGGGTAGTTCTTTCCTTTTCTCTAAGCTGCATGAGTGTCGCACCACCATCGAGGGCACGCTCCACTCTATATAAGAATTCTTCCTCGGACAGACCTGTGCTGTCGGTTATAAAATATAAAGTAGGATCAAATGTATACATTTCAAACTTCTTTCTCCGCCGGCAGACGACGGTATGCTGTATAGTTCAGATCGTTTTGATCTGATATTTGTTGTTACACATACAGATAGTCATTGAGTACGGGCTGCAGCCCCTCGCCCTCTATGTCTGAATACATATGCTCAAGACTTCTGTTGTCGTTGATCTCGAACTGCTCGTCGCCCTGCTCACTGCAGGAAGTCTTGCCGCTGTATTTGCTTTCGTGATCGCCGATTCCGGTTGACACGCCCGCCGATACCTTGGTCGCTGCGATCTTCACTATGCCGTTCCTGAAGTCTGCACTCTCCCTTGAAGATACCGTTATTCCGGCAAATGGCAGGAATATCCTGTATGCGCACAGTATCTGGCAGAGCTGCTTCTCGTGTACGTCCAGAGGATTGATCTGATCGTTGTTGATGATCGGTCTCAGTCTTGGACAGGAGAGTGACATCTCTGCGTGTGGGTATTTTCTCTGGAGAAAATACGCGTGAAGGGCTGTTGCCAGTGCATCCTTGCGGAAGTCGGAGAGCCCTAACAGTGCTGAGAATGCAACGCCCCGCATTCCGCCCATGAGGGCGCGCTCCTGCGAGTCGAAACGGTATGGCCATACTCTCTTGTGACCCATCAGGTGAAGAGTCTCGTATTTGTCTGCGTCGTAGGTCTCCTGGAACACTGTCACATAGTCCGCACCGCACTCATGGAGGTAGCGGTACTCATCGGTGTTCACCGGATATATTTCAAGGCCTACCATGCGGAAGTATTTCCTTGCAAGCTTGCATGCCTCGCCGATATACGTTACGTCACTCTGGCTGCGGCTCTCGCCGGTCAGTATAAGGATCTCTTCCATGCCGCTGTCGGCGATGACCTTCATTTCCTTCTCGATCTGCTCTGCTGAGAGTTTCATTCTGTTGATGTGATTGTAGCAGTTGAAGCCGCAGTATACGCAGTAGTTCTCACAGTAGTTGGCTATGTAGAGCGGCGTGAACATGTAGACCGTGTTGCCGAAGTGCCTGCTTGTTTCGCGGCTTGCGCGCTGCGCCATCATCTCAAGAAATGGTTCGGCGGCGGGGGAGAGCAGAGCCTTGAAGTCCTCTATGCTGCACGTCTCGTGTTCAAGGGCAGCCATGACGTCTCTGCCTGTGTAACTGCTGTAGTCGTAGCTGTTCATGTGCTCCATGACCTTGCTGCGGATGTCAGATTCAATAACCTCCATGCCCGGAAAGTATTCCATATGGCTTTTCCTTGACGATGGATCTGTCTCCAGCCGGTGCTTGATCTCCAGCGCTTCCGGCGAAAGATATTCCGAGTCTATCAGAAAGTGGTTTTCCATCTGAGTGCACCCCCTTAGTCATGCAGGAATCCGGTCAGTGGATCTGAAGCGGATGCCCCTCTGGTGAGAACTCTTCCAAGACCTGCCAGATAAGCCTTTCGGCCTGAATTTATCGCGTCCTTGAATGCCGATGCCATGAGTGGCAGATTTCCGGCTGTGGCGAGAGCAGTGTTTGCCATGATGGCGGCAGCGCCCATCTCCATGGCTTCACATGCCTGGGATGGCCTTCCGATACCGGCGTCAACTATGATCGGAAGTTCGATCTCGTCGATGAGGATCTGGATGAAGTCTTTGGTAGCTAGTCCTTTGTTGGAACCTATAGGTGATGCCAGTGGCATGACCGCTGCGGCTCCTGCATTTACCAGATCACGGGCGGCATTCAGGTCCGGGTACATGTAAGGCAGTACCACAAATCCTTCATTTGCCAGTGTCTCGGTTGCCTTTATCGTTTCCTGGTTGTCGGGAAGGAGATATTTGCTGTCGCGCATGATCTCCAC
>OJNV01001216.1_pt1 | contig 12781 bp, 8 predicted proteins | sample 1597961 | NCBI WGS metagenome assembly OJNV01 (sample SAMN01915220, study PRJEB22387) | human gut metagenome | isolation source: stool | host: Homo sapiens | place: USA
CCAGCTGGATGCCCTTGGCCAGACGCTCGGTGTTGGTGACGAACAGGTCGTCGCCAACCAGCTGGACCTTGCCGCCCAGCTCGCGGGTCATCTCCTGCCAGCCTTCCCAGTCCTCTTCATCCAGGCCGTCCTCGATGGAGATGATGGGGTATTTTTCCACCAGACTCTTCCAGTGTGCGATCAGCTCGCTGGAGGTGAACTCGGTGCCGGCCTTGGGCAGCTTGTAGAAGCCCTTGCCCTTGGGGCTCTTCCACTCGGAGGACGCGGCATCCATAGCCAGCATGAAGTCCTTGTCGGGCACGTAACCAGCCTTTTCGATGGCGGCCAGAATGGTCTCAATGGTCTCCTCGTCGCTGGACAGGTTGGGGGCAAAGCCGCCCTCATCGCCCACGGAGGTAGCCAGCCCCTTGGCCTTCAAGATGGAAGCCAGCGCGTGGAATACCTCCGCGCACCAGCGCAGTGCCTCCTTGAAGGAAGGTGCGCCGACCGGCATGATCATGAACTCCTGCACATCAAGTCCTGAGGAAAGTGCATGGCAGCCTCCATTTATGATATTCATCATTGGAACAGGAAGCCTGTTTCCTGATACTCCGCCTAGGAATCTGTAAAGAGGAATATCAAGAGAGACAGTAGCTGCTCTTGCTGCTGCAATAGATACCGCAAGAATAGCATTTGCACCAAGATTAGACTTATCCTTAGTTCCATCGGCTTTAATCATCGCTGCATCAACTGCATATATATCAGACGCATCCATTCCTGTAAGTACGTCATTTATAGTAGTATTTATATTCTCTACTGCTTTCTGAACACCCTTGCCGAGGTATCTTGACTTGTCTCCATCACGAAGCTCAAGTGCCTCAAACTCACCTGTGGAAGCTCCACTTGGCGCCGCACCACGACCTACTGTTCCATCTGCCAGATACACCTCCGCCTCAACTGTTGGATTTCCTCTTGAATCAAGGATCTCTCTTCCTATTACCTTTTCAATCTCAAGATAATTCATCATTTTTATATTTCTCCTTTCGTCGCGCGAGTATAACCCCTGCTGTCCCTCCGATTCAGCAGTTTACAGAGGGTACAGGAGCTCACATGATCTACGATGTTAGTTTAAGCTAACTTATATTTAAAATCAACATAAGTAGTTGCTCATATTTTATCATTTAGCATTTTTCGTCATTATCCGAGTGCCACATCCAGCACCATCATCAGAGCGAAGCCCACCGCCGCACCGATGGTTCCTATATTGGTATGCTCGCCCGCCTGAGCCTCAGGTATCAGCTCCTCTATGACCACATAGAGCATGGCTCCCGCCGCAAATGCAAGGAAATACGGAAGAAGTGGTGTGACCTGGACAGCCAGCAGCGCCGTGAGGAAACCTCCGACCGGCTCCACAGCTCCGGACAGCGTTCCATACAGAAATGCCTTCTTCTTACTCATGCCCTCGCCAACAAGCGGCATAGACACAATTGCGCCCTCCGGGAAGTTCTGTATAGCGATTCCTATGGAAAGTGCAAATGCACCTGTGATGGACACGCCCATATTGCCCATGGCTGCGCCGGCGTACACAACGCCCACTGCCATGCCCTCGGGGATATTGTGGAGCGTGACTGCAAATATCATCATGGTCGTCTTCTGAAGCTTTGACCTGACGCCCTCCGGTTTGTCACTTTCCAGATGAAGGTGAGGTATCACCGTGTCAAGAACAAGCAGGAATATGATTCCAAGAGCAAATCCGATAAGTGCCGGCAGCCACGCTATCTTTCCCTGTGCCTCCGCCATGTCTATGGACGGAATGAGCAGTGACCATATGGACGCCGCGATCATGACCCCCGCCGCAAACCCGAGCAGAGCCTTCTCCACAAGCGGGGATATCTTATCTTTCATAAAGAAAACCATGGCCGCTCCCAGTGTTGTTCCGGCAAATGGTATAAATAATGTTATGAACTCTGACATTTCATCACCTCTTTATAATATGTATTCTGTCTATACTATATTCGTATAACCTCTTCATTAGTTCATCTTTTTTTAAATTGCGACTACAATTTAATTGAACAGGCGCACTTTGTCAACACAAGTTTTTGCATATGATAGAAGTTATCAATACCGGGCCAAAATGCTTCGCATTTCGACAATTTAAGTGCTATAATACCTGAGGTTATGCTATAATAGGCATGGTTGTACCAGCTTGGATATATTTGTATGCAAATGGAGATAAATATGAAGAGAACAGAACGAATGATCTGAGTATTTTTTATTTGACATAATTATTTATAGAAAGCATAATAAGTGATACATTTAGTCGTACGGATCATAAGTCCGTACAAATACAATAAAAGACACATTCCAAGGGGAAAAGTATGAAAGAGAATTTACAATTTACAGCTTTATTGGATATTTTAAGCAGGCAGGATCTTATAACTGAATATTCGGAGGATTGCAAAGACATCACTCCTTCCCATATAACCATCAATTCCAAGGATGTGGTCCCAGGTACATTCTTCGTGTGCAAGGGTGCCTCATTTAAGGAGGATTACCTGAAATCAGCCATCGCACAGGGCGCCATCGTATATTTGTCACAGCAAAAGTACGACGACGTGGACATTCCTTATATTATTGTAAATGATATAAGAAAGGCCATGGCTCTTGCTGCCAGATGGTTCTTCGGCAATCCAGGCGATAACATGACCAAGGTCGGAATCACCGGAACAAAGGGAAAGACCACAGTTACATTTGTCATGAAGGATATACTGGACAAATACACCGACAACAGATGCTCAGCATTCTCAACCCATGAGATTGATGTTGGAACAAAGGTTTTTGAGACCACTCTCACCACACCTGAGCCTATTGAACTCCAGACATACTTCGACATGGCTGTAGATGAAGGCTGTACACACTGTATAATGGAAGTTTCTTCCCAGGCCATGAAGATGAACCGTATCTACGGAGAGCACTACAAGGTCGGAGTATTTACCAATATCGACTACGATCACATCAGCCCGACAGAGCACGCCTCCATGGAGGACTATCTCGGATGCAAGGTATCCTTCCTGAAGCAGTGCGACAACGTTGTGCTGTACAGTGACACAAGATATTTTGAGACTATATATAATGAAGTAAGAGACAAGCACGTTGTTGTATACGGAAGCAAGGAATCAATTGAAAAGCTCATGTCAAGGGATGACGATTTCTTTGAAAAGGATACTGACTTCGCCAGCATCCACAATGAAGATCTCACAGACCATAACAGCTACTTTGAGCTTATATACGGAGGAGAGAACAGAGCATACAACACCAACCTAATCGGTGATTACAATGTTGAAAATATTGTTGCCGCCATCATCTCCTCTCTTCTCATTGGCATTCCAAATGATCAGATCAGAAGCAGCATCAGAGATGTATAGAGTTCTGTTCCACTAGGTTCAACATTTGGAGATTTCTTTATAACAAGACGGCCAATGGCAAATGTTATATTGTAGTTTGGATTTGCACCCTTCTTCTGGCTTGCTGTGATCGTGTATGTTCCGGACTTCTCACCAGCAGCTCTCTTGAGAACAATTCCTGTAAGCTTATCCTTGCCAACAAGTCCCTCCGCTGTAAATGTAAACTTCGGATCCGCCTTGCCTTCATACTTAGATGCGTCATTTGCAGTTACTCTGATGGCTTTTTTGTTTACCGTGATCGCAACCTTTGTAGCAGCTGCCTTATAGTTCTGATTTGCCGCAACGGATACTGTCACAACCGCCTTGCCTGCACCAACTATAGTTACCTTGCCTGTGCCATCCACCTTGACAACCTTTGTATTGCTGCTTGTAAATGTTTTCTTGTCATTTCTACTGCACTTCACATTGAGGGCAAACTTTGCACCTCCATATGTCTTAGCTCCAACCTTTCCTACAGTAAGAGTTGTTCCCGCAGGAGTGATATCTGCCTTTGCTGTCTGCTGCTGGGCATCTTCTGTAAGTATATAGTTTGAAGCGGTCTTTCCGCTGATCTTTATATCTGTGATGCTTACAGTTTTGCCTGTTCCCACATCTGCACTGTCAAATGTTCCTGTAGCTGTAACTGCAATCACATCTGCGCTGACCTTACCATTCAGAACAACGCCTGAATAGTCAAGCTTTGCCTCTGTCTGTCCATCGTAAGCCTTTGATGTAGCTTTGATTCCCGATACAGCAAGTGGTCTTCTGTTGATGGTGATAGTTGCATGTCCGGATATCGTGTTATATCCCCTTGCTGCAACCTTATAATATACAGTGTACGGTTCATCTGAAGCCTGACTGTACTTCGGACTTACAGTCTTATCGCATGCATCCTCAGAAGTTCCATACGTCACAACCGCATCCTCAGGAATATCACCTGTAACAGTTATTCCATAAGCCTTGCCGTCATATGTCTTTACAATATCTGCCGCTGTTATGTCTGTCGGAGCTTCTCTCTTTGCAACTGTGAACTGAACCGGTTGTGTCACATACTCATTGTAATTGGTTGTAGCACAAACCTTGGCATACATATAATATGTGCCCGGATCTGCCGATCTGGAGTTCTCCCACAATGTACCATCTGTGTTACTGTTCTCTGTTGTGTAGTAATACTCTATAACAGGATCCTCTTGTGCTCCTGTAACCTCTGGAGCCTCTACACTGTCGCCAAATGTGTAATCGATTACATCAAATTCAACATTCTGATCAAGTCTCTGTATTTCAAATTCTGCATAAGCCGTAACATCAGCTATCTTCACAACAAACTTATAAGTACCTGCATTTACCGGCGCATTCTCATTTTCCGGATAATCGGTATCACCTGTTCCCTCATAATATGTAACAGCAGCCTCTCCGGTCTTCTCTGTTATCCAGTTATTAACAACTGCACCTGCATATTCTGTGCCGTCATACGCTCTGCTTTCTGCTGTCACAGTACAGCTGACCGCCTCGTTTCTGCCCTGATATGCGCAGTGTGCCGGATTCTCAGTTTCATTGCAATATGCAATTATCTTGTTACTGTGGCCTTCTTTTATCTCATACGTCCAGTCATGATAATGAACCATATCCCATGACTTGTTCTGAAGCATGTAATTGGCTGCATTTCCCGTAGTTGCAAGCCCAAATCTGTATGTAGTTACAACCTTCTCTATTCCTGGTGTAACGTCCCACAGTACTACAGTATAATCCTCGTCATATACCAGTTCTTCTCCATCCAGCAATCCTGAGAACTGGATTCCCTGTATATATGCATTTTCATCAACGATTACCTTATCCGCTGTGATCGTTTTCTTTTCGATAGTCACAGTCACATCGCCAAATACCGGTGAACACTCATCTGCTGTAACAAGGTAATACACCTTATATGTTCCGGCATTTTTAAGTTCTGGAACCGTCTGTGTGTACGGCTCATCTGCTGCCAATGAATAACTGATAGAAGCTCCATCCAGGCCATCTGCAATTGTAACAGATGGGCTATGTATCAATCCATCGTAAGTGCAGGTTGTATCTTCCGCAGTTACTCCGGCGATCAGATCACGTGAGACTGTCTTGGCATCCGACCACAATGAAGCTGGTTTTGTCGTATTAGCCACGTATCTTGTGCGAACATATACCCTCTGATTCTCTTCAAGTCCTGAGATAACATAATTATCTGACACATTCAGATCATCGAGAACTGTCCATGTCGCTCCATCCATCGAATACTGATACTGCTGTCCGCCAAGCGGGCTTACTGTCACAGAATCGCCAGTCACGCTTACTATCTCAATGCCTTCGCCGTCTGCAGCACTTTCCATATCAGCTGGTGTTGGATTCTGTATGTCTGCAAGAGTCTTCGGTGCAGATGGCGCCTCCGGTCTTGCTGCAACAGTTATATCAGCAGGTGTATCCTGACTGTCCTTCTTGCTGATACTTATATTTTTACCAAACAAACTATATGATACGTCGTTATCATCTGTTCCCTCAAGAGCTATATCACCATACATATCACTCACAATTTCATATGACTCGCCATCGACAGTGATGATATATGAAGTATCGCCATCAAGATCTGTCAGATTTTCTGTTATATAATCAACCTGTCCTGTAACTGCTCCTACATCAGCCACCGCTCCAACGCTGAATTTGAAACCTATATGTCCGCCATCTTCAACATTTGTCCATGACATTGTCAATCCCGAATCTATTCCTTCAACCAGGGATGCAGCATTCTGACCATTTATTTCAGCAGTTTCCTTTATGTAGCTTGATGAACCTGTATTGTACTCAAATATTCTTCTGGAATCATAGTCCCCGATCCAGTAATAACTTGCCTGTGTTATAGGGGCAAGAACAAATGATGGAGTATCATCTGCCGCATCCGCCGCTTTAGCAACTCCCATCATCGCTATCTGCTGTAATTCACCATTCTTGACAGTGGCAGCAAGCACCGCTTCATCTGCACTGTCAGAGCTTGTAATACTATTTCCAATGTTCGCATCCGCTCCTATTGCAAATGAATGCTGTCCCTCACCAAGTTCAGCATCAAAAATCAGATCGTGAGTATTCATAGGATCAAACGACAATCTTAGAGCTGCAAGCGAAGCCACAGATACTTGTGATGTAGCCGTTTCTGCTGAAGGCTCTGAATCGCTTCTGCTGTACAATCTCCATACTTTGTCGTAGCTTGTTCCAAGCATATAGTTCTTTCCGTCCTTGGTATACAAGCCAACAATATCAACCCCTTTGTCATTGGCCATGTAAGCCATAACTCCATTGCTTATATACCAGCAAGTATTTGGCTTTGTCCACGTATTTCCATTGTCACTGGTAGGGATAACTGCCTTTACCGCTCTGCTGGCTGTACCATCCACCACGCACCTGTACCAGTATCCATGAGTCGGGGTGAACGTATATGTACTTCCATTTGCACCTTCAATATCTGTAAATGGTCCACGCTTACTGGTTGCGCTCTGCCACTGATATGTTGCAGCTTCCCCTGTCACGTCCATAACGAGAGTGATTGAACTATTCGTCATATTCTTGCCATATGGATATCCATTGTTCATGAATACAACTTCTTCCTCCGAAGGATCTGTATTGCCTCCGCCTGAAAAGCCACCGATCTGAAATGTTATTTCATTGCCGCTGGCGTCCACGATCTTGCCAGCATTCAGATCAATACTTCCTATGTAAATATCAGGGAATACATAACCATTATAATATGTCCACGTATACAGATAATACACACCCGTGGTACCCATATCTATTCCCTCTCCGGAAATGGTATCCGTTCTGTCATATGTACCTGAACTCCTTGAGAACGAGTTCTCTGTTATCCAGCCTTTAAATCCGCAGCCTTCAGGTGACTCGGCACTCGCCCATCCACTGTACCTATGGCTGCTCAGATAATCACCAAAGTTTGTGAGATCTCCAGTCGTGAACTTCTCAGACTGAATGCCAAGCTTGCAGCTCGCGCTGGCATAACCGCTGGTTGTCCACCCCCACTTGAGACCTCTCATATGTCCATCTGTGCTTATATCCACGTCTGTTACCTTGATATTCTCCATAGCCGCTGCGTAGGCAGTATTCTTACCACCTATCGAAATCAAACACGTTATGACCATGAAAGCTGTCATGAGCCATGCCATAACTTTTCTGCATAGAATTCTTTCTTTCATACACTTCCCTCTCTTTCTCAATAAAACCTCTTTTTCGTGTGTCCGTTAATGTTTTCTCTCTGCAACCACTACCTCCTGTTAATTCTTGACTCTTTCCCTTTAACAATTTATGATAATTATAATTCGTACATCAATGTTCAAGTCAACAATATTTTTGCGGTATTTATGCAATATTTACAATTTTTTTTGTCTATTTTTAAGGGGAGGGGAATCATATGAATCACGCAAATAAAAATCTATATCAAATTGGCGAAGTCACCAAAATGCTTGGAGTGACAAGAAGAATGCTGTTAAACTACGAAGACCTGGGGCTTCTGACACCCGCATACAAAAATGAGAGCAGCGGTTTCCGCTACTACTCTGCCGATAACATCGTACATATACGAATTATAAAAGTTCTTCAGGGACTAGGATTATCGCTATCCGAGATTAACAAGTACTTCAATAATACCGAAAAGCTTGAGGATGTCATTGAACGTATGACTACGCTCCGTTCCCAGCTGGATCTGTGCATAGCCCAGCTTCAGCTGCGTCAGTCCCAGACATCAGAACCGGAGATCCGTTTTATCACTCTTCCCTCATTCACTGCATTTTGTCAGGAGTTCAAAGACTCTGATCTGGCCAGAAAAACTGAAGATCTGCGCAAGACCTTTATCGAGGCAACAAAAAAATATCAACTGGACACCACAGGCAAAATGTGTACAGAGGTTTTTGTCGAATCAACATCCGAAGGAAGATATGTCATACCTGTCGCAGCAGATCCTGACACCAATGACGAACACATAAAAAAACTTCCACAGACTGCAGCTATCTGTATATACCACCGTGGTCCATATGAAAATTTCGACACTGTCCAGAAGAAACTATTGGACTATGCAAAAGAAAACAATCTTGCTACTTGTGGTTATTTTCGCAATTCATTTATGGAGGGTCCTCCAACCCACGGAGCAAATAAAGATGCTTATATCACACAGATCGCACTGCCAATACACAAAAGCTCTCCGTTCGGATCGGCATGATCCGCACAGAGAGCTTCTGTTTCTGATACCACTATTCAATTTTCATCTCATTCAAAGACCTGAACTCATATCCCTCCTTCTCCAGGTTTGTGAGAACCGTATCAAGTGCCTGCGCATTGGACGACGACACATTGTGTATGAGAGGAATGGCTCCCGGATGATGATATTTCGCAAAATGATCAATGACATAGTCCGTCCCCGGCTGATTGTTCACATCATAATCAAGGTAAGCCATACTCCAGAATATGGTCTTATACCCCATATCCTTAGCCAGCTGCAGAACCTGTTCACTGTACTCACCGCTCGGCGGTCTGAAATACATATCCATTTCATACCCAGTTTCATTCCTCATAAAGTCTGAGCACTCCTTTAACTCACTTTTCTGCTCCTCCACACTCTTCTCCGGCATGCACGGATGATGCACCGTGTGGTTTCCCACCTGATGTCCCTCCTCCTTCATCCTCTTTACTATATCCGGATTGTCCCTTATGTAAGTCATCGTCACGAAGAAGCAGCCCTTTGCATTGTGCTTTTTGAGCACATCCAGCATCTGCTCTGTATATCCGTTCTCGTACCCACAGTCAAATGTCAGATACATCACCTTTTCATTCTTCTCAGCACACACTCTGTCCACGTAGAACGCATCGTACTGCTCCAGCGGAAAGCTGTTGTCACAGCCACTCATTCCATGATTTTTGTCCCGCACTATGTACCATGAATATTTCTTTGTCGATATCTGGCTGTAATCCCTGAGTCTGGTCATATCCTCACCCCGACTCTCCCCGTCTGTGTCCGTGTTACTCTCCGCATCTTCCGTCTTGTCTCCCGATTTTTCTTTTCCTTCCGCATCACCTTCCCCATTCTTCGCACCGTCCGCCTGACACTCTGCGTCCCCCGGAGTCGCCACCATCTTGGACAGATCCTCCTTGTCATATATGGAGCATCCGCTGAGCACGGCTCCGATCACGCAGGCAGCATACAGTCCTGCTATCAAGTACAGCTTTCTCACCATCTACCATCCTGAATTTATTGGCTCATACAGGCTGTTCTCACCCGCATTTCATCTGCAACCCACCTGCACATGTCCACTCGCCGGTTATCCATCCGCCAGCATCTTCTTCATGATCCCGTCAAGCAGAGCATCATAATCTGACTTATCACTCCGCTGTGCTTTCCGCGCAGGCTTCGCATTTCTTTTTATCCTGTCATTTTCATCTGTCTCACTGCATGCTGCCATGGCCTCAACAGTATCCTGCTTCGTTGTCTGTTTCTCTTCTTCCTTTTTCAATCTGTTTGCCAGGCTGTTGCCCAGATAATTTCTGGCGCTGTCACGCAGAGTCCTCATATGCCATTCACAATTCCACTGGTTATGAGCAGCCACCAGCACTATGCAGGCTGCCAGTCCACACCCCAGCATCTTCAATGTCTCCACGCCATCGCCTACTACATAATATTGATACGCCGCTGCAAATATGCCTGTCCCAGCTGCGGCCACTCCCATATTTTTCACAAATCCATTCCACACATTTATCGGTATAAAACCTATCTTCAGCCTGTCTATGTACTTGTCCACAAATGCGGCAGTGTCATGTATGTTCACATCCAGCGATGTTATATCCTCATACCGCCTGCGCATCTCCATCAATTGTTTTTTCCGCGTCGTTCCCATGCGCTCAGCCGCCTTTGCCAGTCTTGCAAGATAACTGCTCATCACAGCCCGTCCTGTCAGCCCTATACACCCACACACTATCATCACATACATACACACATTCTGATTCAACAAAATTTCAAACATAGTTTTCCCTCTCTTTTCAATTATTCGATCATATCCTGTCAGGGCTTAACCCCACATCCGTTTGGCCGGTCCGGATGGTAGTATTATATGAGCGACATTCCGGGGTATACAATTATTTTCGCTCGACAAATGTTTGTCTTTTGCATGCTCTTTTGATATACTTCAAGATGAAAAAAGCAGGATACATACATCTTAGAATGTATCAGCGAATATTAAAATGATTGGTTAAGTACAATAGAAAAGAGGTATTGTTATGGTTTATAAGACTAAAGGAACCTGCTCTGTCGAGATCAACTTTGACGTCATCGATGGCAGGCTGCATGATGTAAAGTTCACCGGAGGTTGCAATGGTAACCTCAAGGGTATCGGAGCTCTCGTAGAAGGCATGAAGCCAGAGGACGTCATCGCCAGACTTGAGGGCACAACCTGCGGTTTCAAGCCGACTTCATGCCCGGATCAACTGGCTCAGGCACTCAAGCAGTATCTGGCTTCAGCACAGTAACAGGAGGATTAACAATCATTATGAAGAGAATTATATTGACAGGCGGCGGTACAGCAGGTCATGTCACACCAAACATGGCACTTATGCCGGAGCTGAAGAAGCACGGATATGACATCCAGTACATCGGTTCATATGACGGCATGGAAAAAAAGCTTATAGAAGATATGGGCATCCCTTATCACGGCATAGCTTCAGGAAAGCTCAGAAGATACTTCTCAATGAAGAACTTCTCAGATCCGTTCAAGGTACTTAAAGGAATATCTGAAGCAAAGAAGCTCATGAAAGAGCTCAAGCCTGATGTAATATTCTCAAAGGGAGGATTTGTCACAGTCCCTGTGGTATTTGCCGCACACTCAGCAGGTATCCCTGTGGTGATACACGAATCAGATATGACTCCCGGCCTTGCAAATAAGCTCGCCCTTCCAAAGGCGACAAAGGTATGCTGTAACTTCCCTGAGACAAAGGATCTCTTCCCTGAGGGCAAGGCAGTCGTAACCGGAACCCCTATCAGAGAGGAACTTTTCCGCGGCGATTCCGCATTTGCATATAACTACTGCGGTTTCACTGACAACAAGCCTGTTCTCCTTATCGTGGGCGGAAGTTCAGGAAGCGTCATAATCAACAACGCAATAAGAGACAATATCGACCGTCTTCTGGAGACCTTCAACGTCATCCACCTGTGCGGCAAGGACAATCTGGATGAATCCCTCAAGGATAAGAAGGGCTATGTCCAGTACGAATATGTAAAGAAGGAACTTGCAAGCATGCTTGCACTGTGCGATATCATCATCTCACGTGCAGGAGCCAATGCCATCTGTGAGCTTCTCGCACTCAGAAAACCGAACATCCTCATACCACTGTCAAAGGCTGCATCAAGAGGTGATCAGATTCTCAACGCCCAGTCATTTGAGAAGAGCGGATACAGCTATGTGATCCAGGAGGAAGAGCTTAACACAGAGTCTCTGTTCGCCGGAAACCGCATAGGTGCTGGTTCCGGAATCATTTCCCGATATCTCGAAGTTTCTGCAGTACACTCCGCCATACAGCCATATCACGCAGATTCCCCCGACATAGCACCATGCAAATATCTTCACAAGTATCCTTCTCGACTGGACCGTCGACAAAAGTGCCGCCATGACCATCTGACTGATAATCGTTATAAGCATCATGGCATTTGTCAGCATATCTCCATGGCTGACTATCTGAAGCGGTACGCCTATCATCATAATCCAGTAGGCCTTCTGTTTCACCTTAATTCTTATTACACCATTCCAGCCTTCCCGCTTCATGCCCCACACCTGCAGTGACTGCCATACAACCACAAGGCCATATACGATGCACGCCACAAGCAGAAGCTGCCTGAGCACAGCAACAGCCGTTATCTCAAGGGCCTCACCATTTCTGTAAAATGCCATATAGTACACACCCTGTGCGAGCTGCCATATCCTCCACGCCATCATGGCGAACATCGCAAGCGCTGCAACAAATGCAAATGTGTTGGTAGCAGTTCTTCGTCTGACACCCTCACGATGTTCCTTCATCTGTTTGCGGGTAGCCGTAAAACCCCATTCCAGCTTTCCGATCTCGGCGGTTACATAACCGGCTTTCTTGAATACCTGAGGAAGATAATAATCGCCTTCCCCTAGAAGAATATTCCCATCGTCTATCTCTTTCTCAAGAGCCGGAATCAATGAGAGGTTATCAGTCGGAGGAATAAACTGTCCTCCCTTCGATATCATCCATTTATCCGGATGGCAATCGTGATAACCGGTCAGCAGAGAGGCTCTTGCCGGAGCTGACAACATACAACCGTATGCATTATC
>OJNV01001225.1_pt1 | contig 12722 bp, 9 predicted proteins | sample 1597961 | NCBI WGS metagenome assembly OJNV01 (sample SAMN01915220, study PRJEB22387) | human gut metagenome | isolation source: stool | host: Homo sapiens | place: USA
GAAATACCGAGACAAGCTTCGCTTCTCAATGGCGGGCCACGCCCTTCGGGGTAACCTTTGAGTCAGTGGATTACAAAGAGGACGAGCGCTCAAATCATGTCATTCGGAGTTTCATCACATCATCGGTGCGGCTTTTTTATAAAGGGGAACGGTAATCTTGGTTGATTACCGTTCCTTTTTTCTTTTAATGCCACTTCGTCATCTTTGGAATTATTACATAAAAAAACATCCCATGAATTTATTTCGCTTCATGGGATGTTTTTTTATGTAGAGAGAGTGATCTCTTGAAAGAATTAGTGATTTTGACGTAGGTCTTTTACTCTGACTGCTTTTCCTTCGCTTTGTGGCAAGGAGCCCTTTTTCACTAGTTTCAGTTTGGGAGTCACTAATATCTCGTCTTTCAATTGACGTGTGATCTCTTTGCGTATCTTTTCCAATTCAATGTAATTATCAGTAGAAAGATCGCTGAGTTCTACTTCCACAATCATTTCATCCTGGTTGTTTACTGTTTCCAGTGTGATTAGATAATTGCTGCCTAATTGTGGGAATTGTACCAATATCTTTTCTACTTGCATTGGGAAGATGTTAACTCCCTTAATGATGAACATATCATCGCTACGTCCTTTAATACGGTCAATGCGTAGGTGGGTGCGTCCACATGGACATTCTCCGGGAAGAATACGGGTGAGATCTCGGGTACGATACCGTAGAAGTGGCATCATCTCGCGGTCGAGAGTGGTCAATACTAACTCACCAATTTCTCCATCTGGAACAGGTTCTCCTGTTTCAGGATCAATAATTTCAACCAGATAGCAATCCTCCCAGAAGTGCATGCCGTTTTGTTCCTGACATTCAAAAGCAACTCCAGGGCCGTTCATTTCCGTCATACCAAAGCTGTTATAAGCTTTAACACCTAACATACGTTCGATCTTTTTCCGTTGTTCATCTGTATGAGGCTCAGCACCAATGACAAGTGTTTTTAAGCTGGTGCTTGTCGGATCTATACCTTCTTCTTGAATGACTTCTGCCAGGCGAATAGCATAGCTGGGAATAGCATGAAGCGCAGTTGTTTTGAAATCAGTAATGAATTTAATCTGTCGCTTACTGTTTCCGGCAGCAGCAGGAACTGTCAGTGCTCCCAAACGTTCTGCTCCATATTGGAAACCTAATCCTCCGGTGAACATACCATATCCGGAACTATTCTGGAAAACATCCGTTTTGCGTATGCCTACCATATAGAGACAGCGTGCTACCAGGTTTGCCCAAGAGTCCAGATCGTGCTGAGAATGAACAATCAGAGTCGGAGTACCGGTTGTTCCACTTGAAGAATGAATACGTACCCCATCTTCCTGCATATTACCTGAAACTAGACCAAAAGGGTAGGTGGCACGCATATCAGCTTTAGTAGTAAATGGGATTTTTCGAATATCTTCAAGGCTTTGAATGCTATCAGCTGTGATATTATGTTCTTGGAACACTTTTTTGTAATACGGTGAATTAGCTGCAATATTTATCGTCTTTTTAAGCCGCTGAAGTTGCAATTCCTGCAACTTCTCACGGCTCATGGTCTCTATGTCTTCTTCCCAGTATTTGTTATTCATGGTAGTTTGTTTTGGAGGGTCTTTACATTAATTTTTCGGCAATTTCTTTTCCGGCAGCCAGTGCTTTGAGGTTCATCTCTACAATAGCCTCGCCTTTGCGTTCGAAGATTTCGCGGATGCTGGTTTGTATTTTCTCATAGTCAATTCCTAGAAAGGGAATGGTAGCCCCAAGCAAAACAATATTTGCTACGCGAATAGAACCAATTTCTTTAGCTACCTTATCCACATTCAGAACGATTTTATGGGGCAATTTATCCAACTCTGCCCGCACATCAGCTTCTGCCGGATAGTTGGGGATATTAACGAACGGAGTTTCGTTAGTTACCAGCCAGCCTTCAGAATTTAAATAGGGGAGATAGCGTAGTCCTTCCATGGGCTCAAGTGAGATGATCAAATCGCATTTGCCTGAAGGAATAAGATCAGAGGCAATAGGTTGATCACTGATACGTAAATTGGATTGTACGTCACCGCCACGTTGGCTCATGCCATGTACTTCCGCTTGTTTCATATATAATCCGTCTTTAAGGGCGGCTTTACCAATTACTGTGGCGATAGAGAGGATGCCTTGTCCACCAACGCCGGAAAGTATGATATCTTTTTTCATGGTTTTACTTGTTTCGTTTTTTACGTGCTAAAGTTTGAATGCATTCTCTGCGTGGTATAATAACAGATACACCACGATATTCGATTTCTTCACGGATAATCTGTTTCATTTCTTCATAATTCTTTTTAAGGGGAACTACTACGCGAATGTGTTCAGGAGCTACGCCGATACCAGCGCAGATTGCTTCGATACGTCCTGTGCCGGCGGAATCCTGACCGCCTGTCATAGCGGTAGTTTCATTGTCTGAGATGACAATGGTAACATTAGCATTTTCATTGACACAGTCTAGAAGTCCTGTCATGCCGGAATGGGTAAAAGTTGAGTCTCCGATGACTGCCACTGCGGGGTGAAGACCGCCATCAGAGGCGCCTTTTGCCATTGTAATGGATGCCCCCATGTCTACACATGAATTGATGGCATTGAATGGCGCATTGGCTCCTAAAGTATAACAACCGATATCACTGAATACCTTATGAGTTGGATATTCTTCTTTTAGTACTTGCGTCAGTACAGTATACATATCACGATGTCCACAACCTTCGCAAAGTGCAGGTGGACGCATTTCTACAAGAGAAGGCACTCCAAACTCTGATTTGTTTTCTTTTCCTACGGTGCGCGCTACCTTGTCCGGATTTAATTCACCGTCCTGTGGCAATGTGCCATCCAGACGTCCTTTTACTTTAACGCCAATGCCGAGATAACCTTTCAACTGTTTCTCAACGAAAGGTTGTCCATCTTCCAATACCAGAATCTCATCGCAGGCTTTTACCAGCTGTAGAAGTTGTTTCTTGGGCAATGGGTATTGCCCAATCTTTAATACAGGATATTCACAGCCGTCAGGATAGTTTTCCATCAGATAGTTGTAGCCGATACCGCAAGCTATGATACCCATTTTTTTGTTAGGACCATCTATATACTTATTATATGGAGAACTTTCAGAGGCTTCTATGAATTCAGCCTGACGTTCCAACAAAACTTTGTAACGTTTGCGTGCATTACCTGGTAATAGGATAAATTGGCGTGGGTCTTCACTGAAAGATATTTCCTTCTGGACTTGTTGAGCATTTTGCTCTACACCTGAACGAGAGTGGGCGAGACGAGTGACCATACGCAATAATATCGGTTCGCCGATTTTTTCAGAGAATGCAAAGCCGTTATAAACCATGTCGTACGCTTCTTGCTGATTACTTGGTTCGTACATGGGAATAAGTGAGAAATCACCGTAAAAGCGGCTGTCTTGTTCATTTTGTGAAGAGTGCATGCTGGGATCATCCGCTGCTATTACGATTAATCCACCTTTTACACCGGTAACGGCTGAATTGATAAAACAGTCGGCAGCTACATTCATACCTACATGTTTCATACAGACTAATGCTCGTTTACCAACAAATGACATACCCAAAGCGGCTTCCATTGCGGTCTTTTCGTTAGAAGACCAACGACTGTGAATATTTTGTTCAGCCGTAATGGGTGCCATTTGGATGTATTCTGTTATTTCCGTGGAAGGAGTGCCGGGATAGGCGTAAACGCCTGAGAGTCCGGCATCTAATGCAGCTTGTGCAATGGCTTCATCGCCAAGTAAGAGTTGCTTGCTCATATCTGATTGTTTTAATGTTAGTCATGGATTATTAATAAGAAAATAATCTGCGTTTTTCACTCGCAAATATAGCCTTTTGCTTTTATTTTATTACGATTTTACTTGAAAATCTTTCTTTCGTTTAAAGCATTCCAATATTTTCTAGCATTTTTCATATGATCAGTGTAATTGGAAGCAAAGTTATGGGTACCTGAAAAGTCCTCTTTGGCACACATATAAATATAATTGTGCTTTGCATAATTCAGCACAGCATCAATGCCAATGGTTGAAGGAATACGTATCGGTCCCGGTGGTAATCCGGCATTTAGATAAGTATTGTAGGGTGACTTTACATTCAGGTGCTCATTCGTAATTCTTCTTAGAGCGAAATCTTGAAGTGCGAATTTAATGGTGGGATCGGCCTGTAAGGGCATACCCTTATTTAAACGATTTATGTAGAGACCTGCAACCATGGGCTTTTCTTCATTGTTATTTGTTTCTTCTTCTACAATAGAGGCGAGCGTCGATACTTCTTCCGGGGTCATGCCTATGCTTGTGGCCTTGGCTAGTCGTTCCTGATTCCAGAATTTCTCATGTTCTTTCTTCATACGGTCAAAGAAATCCTGTACGCTCATATTCCAATATACTTGATAAGTTTCGGGAATGAACAGGCTGGCCATTGTTTCCTTTGTATATCCCATTTTCTTTTGAAATAGCGAGTCGTTCATTATTGCTGCAATTTCAGTAGAATCAATCATAAGTTGTTTACCTACGCTGCGAGCAAGTCTATCTAAAGTACGTACATTGCTAATGGTCAGATTTATAGGCTCTTGATATCCTCTATATAAACGACTAAAGACGTGGTAAACACTCTCTTCTGGACGGATGGCATAGCATCCGGTGTGGATGTTTGAATTGTAGTCACGCCATTTAGCCATCCAGAGAAAGCCTGAAAAACTTTTCGGATGTCCCTGTTTTTTTACCTTGTTATATATGGAATCCGGTGTATCGTCTTTGTCGATATAAATATAAGCTGTTTTGGAGGGATGAAACTGTGGATAGAATAAATAATAATAGAATGTTCCGGCACAAGCTGCACCAATAAGGAACAGGGCTGTCAATCCTCCTATGAGAATTCTTTTTGTCTTCTTTTTCATCGGTTTCTACAGTTTTCTTTAGTCAGGCAAAGGTAAGAAGAATCTATGAAATAAAAAAAGAGATGCATAAGCATCTCCTTTCCTTTGAGCCGCTAGCCAGACTTGAACTGGCGACCTACGCGTTACGAATGCGTTGCTCTACCAACTGAGCTATAGCGGCAGTGACTTTTCATTTACGGGGTGCAAAATTACATCTTTCTTTGAAATTACGAAAAGAAAAAGGTTTTTTTTTGAAAAAATCTTTCTTAAAATGGTTTTCTATATTTGCTCTGTCATTTTTCCTTCTAAAATAATTGTTTTATCAATATAAAAAATACATCTTTGCAAATCTTACTGTCAACCTAAAATCTGACAATAATTATGAATTTGAAGATATATTATAAGAATCTTTCATCCCGTATTGCCTCCAAGTGGACTATATTGGCTATTGATATTTGTTTGATAATGATTTCCATGCTTTTAGCATGTATCCTTCAGCTCGGGGTATCTTCTATAATATATAAGATGTCATTGTATGTATGGATGATTTTTTTCTCTTTGTTTTGTAATCTGTGTTTCTTTTCTGTCTTTCATACATATGTTGGAGTTATTCGTTTTTCTTCGTTTGTGGATATCTATAGAGTGTTTATATCTCTTACATTGAGCTATGGAGTACTGGGGGTAGGAAATTTTTGCTGGTCAGCTTTTGGTTTGGGAGAAACATTACCCAGTGGAATAATTTTTATAGCATATATTCTTAACTTCATATTCATGGCATGTCTGCGCATTTTGGTGAAAATGTTGCATGAAGTTTTGTCTTTTGATATTCGGCATTGTGTGAATGTGTTTATTTATGGCTTTCGTGGAACTGGAGTGAATATAGCAAAATCTATGCGTGTAAGTAGAAATAATCATTATCGTGTATGTGGTTTTATTTCTGATGAGCCGTGGATGATAGGCAAACACACCATGGGATGTAGGGTATATGCTAATGATAAGATGTTATTTGAACACTTAAAAAGGAAGAATGTACGTACGATTATTGCTTCACCTGATAAGTTGGTGGATTTGGAACAGTCTGGTATAGTAGCACAAATGTTAGCTCAGGATATTCATGTGATGACAGTGCCTCCCTTGAGCGATTGTTTGGATGATGGAATTATAAAAGATATCCATATAGAAGATTGGCTTCGTCGTGAACCAATTCAGGTTGATATCCGTAAAATAGCGGCTTATGTTGAGGGACATCGAATATTGATAACCGGTGCTGCTGGTACTGTAGGGCGGGAAATCGTTCGCCAGTTGGCGGCGCTAAATCCATATCAGTTGATATTGGTTGATCAGGCTGAATCTCCTTTGTATGATATTCAATTGGAATTGTCTGACCATTGGAAGAATCTCGAAGTACGGGTATTAGTAGCAGATGTTACAAATTATACTCGTATGGAGGCTATTTTCAGAGAGTGTATGCCGCAGTTAGTCTTTCATGCTGCAGCATATAAACACGTTGCCATGCTTGAAGATTATGCTTCTGAAGCTATACAGGTGAATATTTTAGGAACAAAGACTGTTGCGGATTTGTCTGTAAAATACAAAATTAAAAAATGTATGATAATTTCTACAGATCATGCTTTCTGTCCGGTGCATGCTATGGGGTATAGTAAATGTTTGGCTGAAATGTACGTACAGGGATTATCTCGCAAAGTAGTGCAGGAAAATAGTCTTACTAAATTATTTGTAGTTCGCTTCAGTGATGTATATCCTGATGCCCCTCGCAGTTTAATGACTGTATCGGAAGCTTGTCAGTTGATATTGGAAACGGGGAATTTGGGTGAGAATGGTGAAATCTATGTGTTTGAAGATGATGCAGTAGAAGATACACTGCCCACCAGCTATGAAAAAATAAGGAAAAGCAAAGGATATTTCATTGATTATACTATGATTTGCGAGCAGATTAATACTTTAACGGAAAATAATTGCATGCAGGATTCAGCGGTAATAATTAACAAAATGAAAAAAATAATCTCATATTTTTCTGAGTCTTGTGCGGATGCCTGAACGGCTGAATGGAGTTTTTAATTCTTTTTCCGAAATTTCGATGTAAAATAAATGGGCGTTCTGAAATAATGTGCTACCTTTGTGCCCGATTTATATTTAACTGTAGGAATTTTAAAGATTAATCAAATATCTTATGCGTAGATTAATAGCACTATTCTTTTCAATCTTCATCCTTGTAGGGGGCGTTATGGCCCAGCAAATGTCGGATGATCAGGTGGTTCAATATGTGAAAGAAGCACAGAGAACTGGCAAATCGCAAAAGCAAATGACTACTGAGCTATTGCGTAGAGGAGTAACCAAAGAACAGGTTGCTCGTATACAAAAAAAATATGCCGAGCATAGTACTGCTGCAGATGGAGTAGAAAACAAACCCTCTCAACTTCGTGAACGTACTTCTTTAATGACAGACGGGAAAGCTATTAGAGGTACTTCTTATGAAGAAGCAGAATTAGAAGAACAGAAAGAAATAATTGATTTAAAACGTGATGCGAAAGCTACTCCTGAAGCACCAGGAAGCAATATTTTTGGTCATAGTTTATTTTCTAATAGAAACCTTTCTTTTGAGCCGAGTGCAAATCTGGCTACTCCGGTAAATTACCGTTTAGGCCCGGGTGATGAAGTTATTATAGATATCTGGGGAGCTTCAGAAAATACAATTCGTCAGACGATTTCTCCCGAAGGAACTATTTTAGTCCGTGGTTTAGGTCCCGTTCATCTTAGTGGTATGACTGTAAAAGAGGCGAACTCTTTTTTGCAACGTGAGTTTTCTAAGATCTATTCTGGAATTTCAGGTACTGAGCCCAACTCTGAGATAAAATTGACATTGGGTGACATTCGTACGATACAAATTAATATTATGGGTGAGGTTTCTGTACCGGGAACTTATACCTTATCTGCATTTTCCACTGTATTTCACGCTTTATATCGTGCTGGTGGTGTAAACCGTATCGGTAGTTTACGTAGTATTAAAGTGGTACGCGATGGTAAAACCTTTGCTGATCTGGATGTTTACGACTTTATAATGAAAGGTAAAATGAAGGATGATATACGCCTTCAGGAAGGTGACGTGATCATTGTAGATCCTTATCAGTCTCTGGTTGAGATTGTGGGTAAAGTCAAAAGACCGATGTTTTATGAGATGAAACCTACAGAGACTGTTGCTACCATATTAAATTATGCAGGTGGTTTTACTGGTGATGCTTATAAAAAAGCCATTCGTCTTGTGCGTAAGAGTGGACGTGAACATCAGGTCTTTAATGTAGATGAAATGGATTACTCTGTTTTCCGTTTGGATGATGGAGATATGATTACGATAGATGCTGTACTGGATCGTTTTGAAAATCGTGTAGAAGTTCGTGGTGCTGTTTATCGTGCCGGTTTATATCAACTAGACGGTACAGTAAATACGGTGAAACAATTAATAAAGAAAGCTGAAGGATTGCGTGGAGATGCTTTCCTGAATAGAGTAATTATAGATAGAGAGCATGAAGACCTGTCTCATGAAATCATTGCTATTGATTTAGGAGGACTATTAAATGGGACAATTGCTGATATTCCTTTGCAGAAAAATGATATTCTGTATATCCCAAGTATTACTGACCTGAAAGAAGAAGAAACGGTTGCAATTTATGGTGAAGTTGCTAATCCGGGTACTTTCCTTTTTTCTAAGAATATGACTATTGAAGATTTACTTGTTCAGGCAGGTGGTTTGTTGGAAGAAGCTGCTACAACAAGGGTTGAGGTAACTCGTCGTATTAAAGATCCTAAGAGCACTTCATTCAGTAGTGTTTTAGGTAAAACATTTACTTTTGATATAAAAGATGGTTTTATTGTTGGAGGAAATGCGGAGAACTTCTATTTAGAGCCCTTTGATGCTGTTTATATTCGTAGAAGTCCTGCTTATCGTAGGCAACAGAATGTGGTTGTTGCTGGTGAAGTACTTTTCTCTGGTAGCTATTCTTTATTGAAGAAGAATGAGCGCTTGTCTGACTTGGTTAGCAAGGCTGGTGGTGTAACTCCGGATGCTTATGTAAAAGGAGCTCGTTTAATCCGTAAATTGTCCGATGAGGAAAGACGTCGTCAGAATGACGCTATCCGTATGGCTCAGAATGGTGAGGGAAAGGACTCCATATCTATACAGAAATTAAATCTGTCAGAGACCTATACTGTAGGTATTGATCTGGAGAAAGCTTTAGCCAATCCAAAGTCTGATTTTGATTTGGTTTTGCGTGAGGGAGATGTACTGTATATTCCGGAATATGTGAATACTGTGAAAATCAGTGGTTCGGTCATGTATCCTAATACCGTAGTGTATCAGAAGGGAAAGAATCTGAAATTCTACATTAATCAGGCGGGTGGTTATGGCAATATGGCAAAGAAGAAGAAAGTTTATGTGGTTTACATGAATGGTACGGTATCTCGTCTGAAGGCAAGAAATGCCAGTGCTATAGAACCGGGATGTGAAATTATCGTTCCCAGCAAGGCTGAAAAGAAGCATATGGCGATGGCTGAAATTTTGGGTATTAGTAGTACAACTGCTACAATTGCAGCAATGGTAGCAACTATGGCTAACGCTTTTAAGTAATTTGGATTATGGGTGAAGAAAAAAAACTGAATACACTTCCTCAACAACCAGAGGAACAGGAAATAGACTTGATTGAACTTGCCAAGAAAGTTTGGGCAGAGCGAAAATTGGTTTTTAAAGCGTGTGGATATGCTGTGTTAATAGGACTGGTTGTTGCATTTAGCATTCCCAGGGAATATTCTACTAGCGTAACGTTAGCACCAGAAAGCACTGGGAAAACTTCAGGAGGTAGCATGGGAGCGTTGGCTGCTATGGCTGGAATCAATATGGGCTCTTCTGTTGGAGAAGATGCTCTTTATCCGGATCTTTATCCGGATATCGTAAGTTCTACTCCGTTTCTGACTGAGTTGTTTGATGTAAAGGTCAAAGATGATAAAGAAAAGGTAGATACTACACTGTATGTTTACTTGGACGAACATCAGCGTGCTCCTTGGTGGGGTGCTATTATTTCTGCTCCTTTTAAAGTTTTGGGTTGGACCATCTCTTTATTTAAGGATGATGAAGTAGAAGGAACTGGCACACTGGATCCTTTTAGATTAACAAAAGATGAAGCAGACATTGCCGAAGCGCTAAGTAAACGTATTGCTGTTTCTGTTGATAAGAAGACAGGTGTTACTACCTTGACGGTAACAATGCAGGATCCTTTAATTTCTGCTTCATTAACCGATACAGTAATGCACCGCCTTCAGAATTATATAACTGAATATCGAACTAATAAAGCTCGTCATGATTTGGCTTTTACCGAGAAATTATATACAGAAGCAAAAGCTAACTATACGGATGCCCAAAGTAAGTATGCATCTTTTGTAGATGCCAATCAAAATATTATTTTGTTAAGTTATCGTGCTGAGCAGGAGCGTTTGCAAAATGAGATGAGTTTAGCATATAATGTATATACTCAAGTTGCCCAACAGTTACAGATGGCAAAAGCTAAAGTACAAGAAATTACTCCGGTATATACTGTTGTTCAGCCAGCGACGGTTCCTTTGCGTCCGTCTAAGCCTAGCAAGCCCATGATTCTGATAGGTTTCGTATTTTTGGCTGGTGTCGGTAGTGTTGGATGGATATTGTTTATAAAGGATTTATTAAAAGGATGGAAAAAGCAAACAACGATATGATGATGGATGAAAATTCGCGTAGCTGGTATGTATTGTACACAGCGCCAAGATTGGAACGTAAATTGATGCAACACCTTACTGTTGCCGGATATAAGACTTATTGTCCTATGCAAACAATTTATGTGAACTGGAATGGAAAGACAAAGGAAATTATTGTTCCTTTTTTCTCCGGTTGTGTTTTTGTAGAGGGAGATCTTAAGGATATGACCTCTGTTGTAGCTTCTCAAAAAGCGGCATTTTTAGTGAATGCTGATGGTAAAGAGCTTACTATAGTATCTGATAAGGCAAACCTTCCAGGAAAGTTTGCCCAATTATTGAAGTAATGATGAAGTTGATTTCAGAAGAACTGTTGGATAGTGTGTCCCATGAAGCACGAGAGAGTTCTCGTTTGCGTATGAATTATAATTTTCATGAATCATTGGACTCACCTATTCATCGCTTGCTTAACGCATTAGAGCCGGGAACGTATCTTCCTCCTCATCGTCACACTGATAAAGAGGAGACTTATGTAGTATTACGTGGAAGTCTGTTGACTTTCTTTTATGATGATTTAGGTAATGTAATAGAAAAAGTTAACCTAAATCCGTCGGCTGGAGTCTATGGGGTGGAGATTCCTTCCGGTACTTGGCATAGTATTATTGCTTTAGAGCCAGGCACTGTGATTTTTGAAATCAAAAGTGGCCCTTATAAACCACTTCCTCCCGAAGATATTGCGCCATGGGCGCCTGCACCCTCCGACTTGGAAGGTGCGGCTGTGTTTATGAAACGAATGTTGGAGGTTTAATTAGCACCTTCAAACATTCGGCTTCGTGCCAGCATGCATGCACCTACAATGCCGGCCTTATCTTTTAACTTGGATGTCGTGATAACTGAGTCTTTATTCACGAGGTTTAAGGAGTATTTTCGTACTGCTGTTTTTATAGGTTGCGTAATGTAGTCTCCGGTTAGAGATAATGTTCCTCCGATTATTACTAACTCGGGATTAAAGATATTTATAAGACCGGCAATTTGTTTACCTAATTTTTGCCCGATTTCTTCGACAATTTCAATGCATAGCACATCTTCCTTGTTTACTGCTGCTATAATCTCATCTAATGTTAATGGGTTTTCCATATTAATCCGTTCGGATAAAATAGAATTTTCTCCTTTCTTTATTCGTTCCAGCAGAGTACGGTGTAATGCTGAGCCGGAAGCTTCTGTTTCCAGACAACCTTTCTTTCCACAGTGGCAGATGATTTCATTATCAAATGTGCTGATATGCCCAAATTCTCCTGAGAATCCTGATTTTCCTTTGTAGATTTTTCCATCTATAATGATTCCGATTCCTAATCCCCAGCTGACATTTACGAAAATAATATCTTTTTCTCCTTTAACGCATCCTTGCATGTATTCTCCATAGGTCATTGCTCGTGTATCATTGTCGATTGTGACAGTATATCCTAGTCTTTCACTTAATACATCTGCAAGAGGACGTTCTTCAAAATTAAACTGGCTGAAACTATATCCGGATTCTGGGTTTACCCGACCTGATACATTGACATTGATATTAAGAATCTTTTCAGTGTCAATTGAAAGTTTCTTGATGAAATTGAGAATAAGGCTACAAAGCTCGTTCATTCCTTCCAAAGAGTTCTCAAAATTATAAGGAATGTCCATTTTGAGATCTACCATATCTCCTTTGAAATTGATTAATCCGATATTGATGGAGAATTTTTTTATATCTACTCCAATAAAGTAACCGGATTGAGGATTCAAGCCGTATAGATGCGGGTGGCGTCCTCCGCTTGTTTCCAGTTTCCCATAATCATTTATATAACCTTCATCGAACATTTCACCTATTAATTTAGTGACAGTAGGGATACTCAGATCTAACTCCTTAGAGAGATCAGGAATTGTAGAACTACCGTTATATATATAATAGGTGATAATCCTTTTTTTTATAAGGGCATTTTTAGACCCCATTTCTATTTCTTTTAGGAATTGCTGATACATACTCTTTGTTAATTTCATTATTGTCAACAAAGATACTTAATAATTTTATTAAT
>OJNV01001243.1_pt1 | contig 12633 bp, 7 predicted proteins | sample 1597961 | NCBI WGS metagenome assembly OJNV01 (sample SAMN01915220, study PRJEB22387) | human gut metagenome | isolation source: stool | host: Homo sapiens | place: USA
AAGGAGGAGAGCGACAAGATTCTCTCCGATCTGGAGGGCGCCGAGTACATTGTGCAGTCGGTGAAGAAGGGCACCCGCAAGAAGAGCCCCACCCCGCCGTTTATCACCTCCACCTTGCAGCAGGAGGCTTCCCGCCGCCTGTCCTTCCAGGCTAAGCGGACCATGAAAGCCGCCCAGGAGCTGTATGAGGGCGTGGAAGTAGCCGGTCACGGCACACTGGGTCTGATCACTTATATGCGTACGGACTCTGTCAACCTCTCGGAATTTGCGACAGCAGGCAGTAAAGACGCTATCATCAAAATGATGGGTGACCGCTACGTACACCCCCGCCATTTCGAAACAAAGACTAAGGGTGCACAAGAAGCGCATGAGGCTATCCGCCCTACCTATATGGAAAACCAATCCATTGAAGGAACAGCACAGGAAAAGAAACTGTACGACTTGATATGGAAACGCACCATTGCCTCACAAATGGCAGATGCAGAACTGGAAAAGACAACTGCTACCATAACAATAAGTGGCAGCAGCGACGTGTTTACAGCCATCGGCGAAGTGATTAAGTTTGACGGGTTCCTCCGTGTATACCGTGAATCTTATGACGATGACAACGAACAGGAAGATGAGAGCCACCTGCTTCCTCCTCTGAAAAAAGGTCAGAAACTGGAACACGGCCCTATCATCGCAACCGAACGTTTCACCCAACGTCCTCCACGCTATACGGAAGCAAGTCTTGTACGCAAGTTGGAAGAACTGGGTATCGGACGTCCGTCTACGTATGCACCTACTATCTCTACCATCCAACAACGCGAATACGTGGAGAAAGGTAATAAAGACGGGGAAGAACGACAGTTTAATGTCATGACATTGAAAGATCGTCAGATTAAGGATGAAAACCATACTGAAATTACCGGTGCAGAAAAGGCGAAGTTGTTCCCAACGGATACCGGCACTGTGGTAAATGATTTCCTTACCGAATATTTCCCAGACATTCTGGATTTCAACTTTACCGCCAGTGTAGAAAAGGAATTTGACGAGATTGCAGAAGGAGAAGTGAAATGGACTTCTATCATGAAGAATTTCTATGATAAGTTCCACCCATCTGTAGAAAACACATTGGCTATCAAGACGGAACATAAAGTAGGCGAACGTATTCTGGGAGAAGAACCGGGAACAGGCAAGACTGTTTCTGTTAAGATTGGTCGCTTCGGTCCTGTTGTACAGATTGGTACTGTAGAAGATGAAGAAAAACCACGCTTCGCACAAATGAAGAAAGGTCAATCCATGGAAACCATCACTTTGGAAGAAGCACTGGAATTATTCAAATTACCTCGTACACTGGGCGAATATGAAGGAAAATCAGTCAGTGTAGGCGTAGGCCGTTTCGGTCCGTATGTCCTGCATAATAAGGTATATGTATCGCTCCCGAAAACACTTGATCCGATGGAAATTACTTTGGAAGAGGCAGAACAGCTGATTCTGGAGAAACGCCAGAAAGAAACGGAACGCCACATCAAGAAGTTTGAAGAGGAGCCGGAACTTGAGATTCTGAACGGACGTTACGGACCTTATATTACCTATAAGGGTTCCAATTATAAAATTCCTAAAGATATCGTCCCGCAAGATTTGAGTTTGGCTAGCTGTTTGGAACTCATCAAATTACAAGATGAAAAAGGACCAGCGACCACAAAAAAAGGACGATTCGCAAAAAAGAAATAAAAAAACTAGAAAAAGAGCAAATTATATAATTAAATGTATATATTTGCTCTTTATCTTTTAATACACAAACTTATGAAGCAAACAAATTTAAAGTATTTAATGATAGGAGTGCTTACCATAGCTTCCATCAGTTGTATGGACAAAGAGCGTGACTTATCTTGGGAGAGAAGGCATATGCCAAAAGAAGCATACTTCGACTTCAACATGACCCAAGCTGTTGCTTTGGACATCAATTATTGTTTCAAAAGCGAAAATTATCGTGTTCTTTTTAACATTTACGATCAAGATCCCATTGAATACTCAGCTGACGGCAGCGTGTCCCAAAAGGACATAGAGCCTATCTACCGTGCAGTTACAGACGAAGAAGGCAAATTCAGCGGAGAGATGAATATTCCGGCGGACCTCTCGGAGGTATGGTTATCATCGGATTATTTAGCCACCGTATCTCCTCTTAAACTAACGATTGACGACAGTCGTCGGCTTTCATTTAATCAAGATGCATATATCGCTACCTTACGTTCACAAACGGCATCAAAAACCAGAGGAGTGACCGTGAACCAACATACCTATCTAAAAGAATGGCATGTTCTTTCCGATGCAGACTGGGATGACAGCGGAAGATCAACCAACCTGGAACCTAAAATAAATATACCTCCGGCAGACGTACTATACAACATCAAGTATGTTTTCAGAAAGGTTACAGTCAAAGATGAGAGCGGTAAAAGCAAGGTTATGAACATCAGTCAGAATTATCCGGAGTTTTTTGATGGTTCCATCAAAATGACTTCAGATATTCCAATTGTTAACCCGACCGAAGTAAGTCTCGTATTTATAACCAGCTCTGCTGCATGGTACAATACAGTTGGATATTACACCTACCCTACCAACAATCCGCCCCAGAGCGCGAGTGATATAAAACAAATAATCGCATTTCCAAACACCTCTCCTATTTACAAGACTTTAGGAACAGGAGCATTAGTGTGTGGCGAAGAAATAAAACTCAAATATTGGAATGAAGACACGCAGGAATACGAAGACAAATTTCCTGCAGGAGTCACAATTGGCTGGTGCCTGCAAGGTATGGGATTCAAGAGCAAACTCACCTCAGAAACAGATAAAGACAAAGTGGGCGATATCATAAAAGGTATGGGGGCACGCTACTCCACCAGGAATCTAAACACGAATAATACACAAAGAACTGTATCTCTCCGTGATTCCAAGTCCGGGCAGATTGTAGCAGTAGGATTCGAAGATAATATTGACTTCGATTATGCAGATGCCATCTTCTATATTCATACGTCAGAAAAGAATGCTATTGACCCGACATTGCCTCCATTGCCTGAAGACCCCGAAGCAATCCCCGAGCAATATAAAATTTCTTATTCCGGTACACTGGCTTTTGAAGACTTATGGCCTAAGTTAGGTGATTACGATATGAATGACGTAATGGTAAAGTACACCAGTACGATGACCCGAAATGCTCTTGACAATCGCATTTACGAAATAGAAGACAAGTTTATCTTACAGCACTGTGGCGGTTATCTGCAAAACGGATTTGGATATCAATTACACAAGCTCTCAAACAGCAATGTCAAGAGTGTAAAAATAACGGGGCCTGATGCCAGTGGTTTATCAAGTTCTATATACATGGAAGGAAAAGAAACAGAGCCTGGACAGTCTCACCCAACCATATTGTTGTATGACGACATGACAAAATTCAAAAATATCACTGATGAATCAAAGAAAGAATATACTGTAACCATCACGCTTGATGGAGCTAGTGAGAAAGAGGTGGTACCTCCTTACAACCCGTTTATCTTCATCAGTTCCAACGAGGGTAGAGGCAAAGAATTACATCTGATAAATTATCCCCCGACTGACAAAGCCGACTTATCGTTACTGGGAACCGGAAAAGACATCTACAGACCAGAAGAAGGGATGTATTATGTTTCTGCAGACTTGATGCCGTTTGCTATCAATATGCCAGTAAGTAATCTCCCGGTTCCAGAGGAAGGGAAACGAATCGATCAATCATATCCCAAGTTCTCTGGATGGGTATCATCGAATGGGAAACAAAATAAAGATTGGTACAAATAAAGATTGATACGATTTAAATAAAAGCAGCCCGGATATTGTACGGAATCGCTATCGGGACTTCGCATTGCGAACCATCGATGAAAAAGACATAATAGACATCTGTTTAGAAAGGCGCGAATTACGCAGTTCACACAACTTCTCGAATACTCACCAAGAATTCGTGTGAACTGTGTTTTTATTTTAAGCCACAACATTATAGGATGTAAGTATTATCCGTTATGAATAGGCTTCCATCATTAAATCTTCGGCTCCCATTTTATCTTAAAACCTTTATTAGGGAATAGCATATCAAACACAATCACGAATATAAAAACAGATGTTACCAAGATATTCATCGTCAATAAAGAAATGTGATAAGGCCAGGGAAGCAGTAAAGCCAAAGCTATTACAGCAATAATATGTGATAAAGGAAGCATACGGCACGTGACATATTTATAGATACTATTTGCCAGAATATAAACGATTGGTCCGATAATCAGAACAAAAACAACTTCCGCTCTCATTTCTTGTTCGGGATGGGCAACAATCAGTTCGTCTCCTACCGCACAAATAATCAATGCTCCCACCAGTACGATATGAATTGCATTATAAATCAACCCCAGCTTGCCGGGATCTTTCACTTCCTGTATTTTCCGGCTACCGGCTTCACTGCTCACATCAAAGTAAACCCACCACATAGCCAAACTACCAATGAAAGATATGACAGCAGAAATAATCACGAGAGGCGTCCATTCTTCTACTTCACTCAAAGAAGCTCCTGTCATCAATAGAGTTTCTCCAAAAGCAATAATCACAAACAACTGGCAACGTTCCACCAAATGATGCCCTTCAATAGTCCATTCCTTGCTACTGTCCGAACGTCCCAGACGAGGTAAAGCAAATCCGTGCATCGGGGCTGTATAATCACAGATGGCGGCTATAATCCACAGTAGAATTTGCCATTCTCCCTGCAATATGGCACCCGTAATCCAAAAGACGGCAGATATACAGAACCAGCCCATAATTCGCTTAAAATTAGCAGCCAGATGATGATCTCCTAACACCCCGATAATATAAAGTGTTCTCCCTGCCTGTATCAGAACATAGCAGACAGCAAATATCAATCCCCGGTAAGTAAAGGCATAAGGAATGGCAGCCGCCATCACCAGCCCCACCAGCATACTGATAAAAAGAAGAATACGTATCGGCCGGGTATCCGGGTTGAACCAGTTAGTCACCCAGATGGTATGTTGCCACAACATCCAGACTGCAAACCACAGGATTGTTTCTTTCAATAATCCTTCCCAAGTGAGATTATGAAGCAGATAATGTGAAAGTTGCGTGACCGAGAAAACATAAATCAGGTCAAACAGCAGTTCGGAATAAGAGACAGTAGCAGTTTCCGTTTCTCTCTTCCGAAGCAATGGATGGGGGGAGTAAAACATACGAGGTTCCTTTTATATATATAAAAGAAACCCCGCAGAAGTCTATTTTGTTCAGAGAAAGTCTTACATTCTGGAAGGAACTTCGATACCCAGCAAATTCATTCCCAAGCGAACAACTTTAGCTACATTAGCAGACAGAGCGATACGAAATACTTTCACTGCCTCATTCTCTTCGCGCAGAATACTATAGTCATGATAGAACTGATTGTATTCTTTCACCAAGTCATAAGTATAATTAGCAATAATAGACGGGCTGTAATCTTCACCGGCTTGTTTTACAACAGCAGCAAAGTCGGCAACCATCTGAATCAGCCCTTCTTCCTTTTCACTCAATTCAATACCAGCCGGAATCTGTTCAGGAATTACGATACCTGATTCGGCAGCTTTCCGAAGTACAGACTGGATACGTGCATAAGTATATTGAATAAACGGACCTGTATTACCATTGAAGTCGATAGATTCTTTCGGATTGAATGTCATATTCTTACGGGCATCGACTTTCAGAATGAAATATTTCAATGCTCCCAGACCCACAATACGGGCAATATCATCAGCTTCTTCCTGTGTCAAACCATCCAGTTTGCCTAGTTCTTGTGAAGTTTCTTTAGCAGTGGCAATCATTTCCTCCATCAAGTCGTCAGCATCAACTACCGTACCCTCACGGGATTTCATCTTACCTTCCGGCAGTTCCACCATTCCGTAAGAGAAGTGTACCAGACTCTTACCCCATTCGAAACCAAGTTTATCGAGCAAGATAGAAAGCACCTGGAAGTGATAGTTCTGTTCGTTGCCTACTACATAAATCATCTTATTAATCGGGTAATCGGCAAAACGAAGTTTAGCCGTACCGATATCCTGAGTCATGTAGACAGAAGTACCGTCACCACGGAGAAGGAGCTTATGATCCAGTCCTTCGGCAGTCAGGTCGGCCCATACGGAACCGTCTTCTTTCTTGTAGAAGAAACCTTTTTCCAGACCTTCCATTACCTTTTCTTTTCCTTCGAGGTAAGTATTGGATTCGTAATAGATCTTGTCGAAGCTGACACCCATCTTCTTGTAGGTTTCGTCGAATCCTGCATATACCCAGTTGTTCATCATTTCCCACAATCCGCGTACTTCCGGATCACCGGCTTCCCACTTCACCAACATTTCGCGGGCTTCCTGCATCAATGGAGATTCAGCTTCAGCCTTTGCTTTCGCTTCATCGTCATTCATTCCCTGCGCTGTAAATTTAGCCATCAGCTCCTTTACTTCCGCTTTATAATGCTTATCGAAAGATACATAATAATCACCTACCAGGTGGTCACCCTTCTTACCCGAAGTTTCAGGAGTTTCACCGTTTCCGTATTTCTTCCATGCCAGCATGGACTTACAGATGTGGATACCACGGTCGTTTACAATATTTGTTTTGACTACCTTATTGCCGTTTGCCGCTACAATGTTAGCCAATGCGTTGCCTAAAAGGTTATTACGCACGTGTCCCAAGTGAAGCGGTTTATTTGTATTCGGAGAAGAATATTCAATCATCACCAATGGAGAAGCGTCAGTGACCTGCACTAAGCCGTACTGTTCATCTGCCTGAATCTCGTTCAGCAACTCAATCCATGTAGCCGATGCAATAGTCAGGTTCAAGAACCCTTTTATCACATTAAACGCTGCTACAGCCGGATCGTTTGCCTTCAGATATTCACCGATTTCCTGTGCCGTTTGCTCCGGTCCTTTTTTTGACATCTTCAGGAAAGGAAATACCACCAACGTCAAATGTCCTTCAAATTCTTTCTTCGTTTTTTGCAACTGCACCATCTTTTCAGGGACTTCCTGACCGTAAAGTGCTTTGAGTCCGCTGATAACGGACGCTACAAGTTTATCTTCTATCTTCATAATCAAGTTATTTCTTGCGCGCAAAGATACAAAAAAAGGAGACGCATCACGTCTCCTCTCTTAATTTCTTTCAACTATCTATCTTATTCAACAGCTGCAGATAATTCAGCACCAGCTTTAAATTTAGCTACTTTCTTAGCAGGAATAGTAATAGTTGCCTTTGTAGAAGGGTTAATACCAGTTCTTTCAGCTCTTTCGCTTACTGAGAAAGTACCAAAACCTACGAGAGATACTTTGTCACCAGCTTTCATAGCATTAGTAACTGAAGTGATGAAAGCATCAAGTGCTTTTTTTGCATCGGCTTTGCTCATTTGAGCTTCAGCAGCCATTGCACTAATAAGTTCAGACTTATTCATGATACGTAAAATGATTAATTAATATATATGTTACACAAAAGATTTCCCATTACGACTTTACAAATATAGATGAACAAAACAACATATCAAATAAAAACATAAAAAAAACGCAGCAAATTATTGAAAAAGAGCTAATAGGAAGCGTTTTTCATGCTTTAAAACAGAATTTATTCGTACTTTTGCGTCTATTATCTAAATATTCAGAAATTAAAATGATGCCAACTGTAACTAAAAACCTGATAATTATCAATGTACTAGTATTTTTCGGGACAATCGTAGCCCAACGTTACGGCCTGGATTTAACGAATTATCTGGGATTACATTTTTTCCTTGCAAGTGACTTTAATCCGGCACAGCTTATCACTTATATGTTCATGCACGGCGGATTCAGCCACATTTTCTTTAATATGTTTGCCGTTTTTATGTTCGGACCGATTCTCGAACAAACCTGGGGACCCAAACGTTTCCTCTTTTACTATATTCTCTGCGGTATCGGTGCGGGACTTATCCAGGAAGGAGTGCAGTATATTCAATATGTAACGGAGCTTAGCCAACATACGCACATTAACCTAATAGGCTATGGCGTTGTCCCCATAGAAGAGTATCTGAACATGATGACCACCGTAGGTGCTTCGGGAGCCGTTTACGCCATATTGCTGGCATTCGGTATGTTATTTCCCAATAACCGGTTGTTTATCTTCCCGCTGCCATTTCCTATCAAAGCGAAGTTCTTCGTTATAGGATACGCCGCGATTGAATTATGGTCAGGACTTGCCAATAGCGCCGGAGACAATGTCGCTCACTTTGCTCACCTGGGAGGAATGTTATTTGGATTGATCCTGATTTTGTATTGGAGAAAAAAAAGCAATAACAATGGGACATATTATAGCTGATTTAAAGGAGACATTCAGAAGAGGAAATATTTTCATCCAACTGATTTATATCAACGTAGGCATCTTTGTGATTGGCACGTTGATTAACGTTTTCTTGCGACTGTTTGAAGTAAGTACCCCCGATATATTCGGTATATTTGCCCTGCCGGCATCCTTTATCGGATTTATTCATCAGCCGTGGTCGTTATTTACTTATATGTTTATGCATGCCGGTATCCTGCATATTTTATTCAATATGCTCTGGCTGTATTGGTTCGGAAGTTTGTTTCTCTACTTTTTCTCGGCCAAACATTTAAGAGGACTATATGTATTAGGAGGTATCTGTGGAGGTTTACTGTATATGGTTGCCTACAATGTATTTCCTTTATTCAGTTCGCAAGTGACGGGTGCAACATTGGTAGGAGCATCAGCTTCCGTATTAGCCATCGTAGCCGCTACGGCTTATCGTGAACCAGATTACAGGGTGCAACTTTTTCTTTTCGGTGCTATCCGTCTCAAATATCTGGCACTGGTTGTTATCGGAATCGATGTATTATCCATCACCTCAAGTAATGCCGGAGGACATATCGCCCACCTGGGCGGTGCTCTTGCAGGACTTTGGTTTGCCGCCAGCCTAAGTAAAGGAACTGATTTGACTTCCTGGATCAACTGGATTCTGGATGGTTTCACTTCCTTGTTTCAAAAGAAAACATGGAAACGGAAACCGAAAATGAAGGTACACTATGGAAACAGTGCCACCGGTCGCGAGAAGGATTATGATTACAATGCCCACAAAAAAGCACAGTCTGATGAAGTGGACCGTATTTTGGAAAAACTAAAGAAATCCGGTTACGACAGTCTGACAACTGAAGAAAAGAAAAGCTTGTTCGACGCAAGCAAAAGATAAAAGAATGGAACATATTGGCAAATTTGTCGCATATCTGATACTTGCTGTCAACGCTCTCTTCGTGGGAACGTTGATATTAAGCGCTTATAGCCCTTACCTTAACCCGAAAATAAACCCACTTGCTTCCAGCTTGGGACTTGCATTTCCGATATTCCTGACGATTAATCTGATTTTTATCGGCTTCTGGGCATTTGTCAATTACCGCTATGCGCTCTTGCCTGCCATCGGTTTTCTAATTTGTATTCCGCAGATACGGACTTATATTCCTTTTAACTCCACCACAAAAAACATACCGGAAGGAAGCATCAAAATCCTATCCTACAACGTAATGAGTTTCAACAATTTGGAGAAGAAAGATGGAAAAAACCCGGTATTGTCTTATCTTGTAGATAGTAACGCCGATATTATCTGTCTGCAAGAATATAACACCGCTACCAACAAGAAATACCTGACGGAACAGGACATTAAAAAAGCATTGAAAGCCTATCCTTACCAATCCGTCCACCAACAAGGGAAAGGAGACGTGCAACTTGCCTGTTTCTCTAAGTTCCCCATACTCTCGATACATCCCATCGAATATGAAAGTAATTATAACGGCTCCATGAAATATGTACTGAATGTGAATAACGACACTCTTACATTAATCAACAACCACCTGGAATCCAACAAGCTCACCAAAGAAGACAGAGGGATGTATGAGGATATGATTAAAGACCCGAATGCCAAGAAAGTAAAAACCGGACTTAGGCAATTAATAAGAAAACTGGCGGAAGCATCGGCTATCCGGGCTACACAAGCAGATTCTGTGGCTAAAACCATTGCAGAAAGTAAATATCCGACAACCATAGTATGCGGCGATTTCAACGACGGTTCTATCTCATATACCCATCGCATCCTGACTCAAAAACTAGATGATGCATTCACACAGTCCGGTAAAGGATTAGGTATTTCCTACAATCAGAACAAGTTCTATTTCCGCATAGACAATATCTTGATCAGCCCCAACCTGAAAGCCTACAATTGCACGGTAGACCGGTCTATCAAGGCATCAGACCATTACCCGATCTGGTGCTATATCAGTAAACGATAAGAACTGAAAACTCTAATAAAAAACACTTATGATGATTAAAAAGACACTAACCATTTTAGCAGTAAGTTGTATGATGTACTCCTGTGCTACGAAAACAGAAAGCAATCCTTTCTTTACAGAGTTTCAAACCGAGTATGGTGTTCCTTCTTTCGACAAGATTAAATTAGAGCACTATGAACCTGCCTTTCTAAAAGGTATAGAAGAACAGAATCAAAATATCGAAGCCATCATCGAAAGCCCGGAAATTCCGACATTCGAAAATACGATTGTGGCTTTGGATAACAGCGCACCCATCTTAGACCGGGTAAGCATCATTTTCTTCAATATGACAGATGCGGAAACTACTGATTCGCTGACCGCACTTTCCATCAAACTGGCACCGGTTCTTTCGGAACATAATGACAATATCTCCCTGAATGGGAAACTATTCAAACGGGTGAACGATGTCTACCAAAAGAAAGATTCATTGAACCTGACGTCGGAACAAGAACGTCTGCTGGACAAGACTTATAAAAGATTTATCCGTTCCGGAGCGAACCTTGGCGAAAAGGACCAAACTCGCCTCCGCGAAATCAACAAGGAGCTTTCTACACTTGGCATCACTTTCAGCAACAATGTGCTGAATGAGAATAATGCCTTCCAACTTTTCGTTGACAAGGAAGAAGATCTGGCAGGATTGCCTGAATGGTTCCGCCAAAGTGCGGCCGAAGAAGCGAAAGCAGCCGGACAACCGGGAAAATGGTTGTTCACCCTGCACAATGCCAGCCGTCTGCCTTTCCTGCAATATTCTGAAAATCGCCCGCTCCGGGAGCAAATATACAAAGCTTATATCAACCGCGGCAACAACAACGACGGAAACGATAACAAGGAAAACATCCGCAAGATCGTTTCTCTCCGCCTGGAAAAAGCGAACTTATTAGGTTTCGACTGTTATGCAAACTTCGTCCTGGATGAAACCATGGCAAAGAACGCCAACAACGTAATGAGCCTTTTAAATAACCTCTGGAGCTACGCACTGCCAAAAGCAAAAGCAGAAGCTACCGAACTTCAGAAATTAATGGATAAGGAAGGAAAAGGAGAAAAACTAGAAGCATGGGACTGGTGGTATTATACCGAAAAACTACGGAAAGAAAAATACAACCTGTCTGAAGAGGATACAAAACCTTACTTCAAACTGGAGAATGTACGCGATGGCGCTTTCGCCGTAGCCAACAAATTATATGGCATCACCCTAAGCAAACTGGAAGGCATACCAACTTATCACCCTGATGTAGAAGTCTTTGAAGTGAAAGACGCAGACGGTTCCCAGCTCGGTATCTTCTATGTAGACTATTTCCCACGTCCCGGGAAAAGCGGTGGTGCATGGATGAGCAACTATCGTGAGCAACACGGAACAACCCGTCCGTTGGTATGCAACGTTTGCAGCTTTACCAAGCCGGTAGGCGACACCCCCTCTTTATTGACCATGGATGAAGTGGAAACCCTGTTTCACGAATTTGGTCACGCTCTGCACGGACTGCTGACAAAATGTGAATACAAAGGAACATCGGGAACCAACGTGGTACGTGACTTTGTAGAACTTCCTTCTCAAATCAACGAACATTGGGCGACTGAACCCGAAGTGCTGAAAATGTATGCCAAACATTATCAGACAGGAGAAGTGATACCCGACGAAATCATCGAGAAGATACTGCAACAGAAAACTTTCAACCAGGGCTTCATGACCACCGAATTACTGGCTGCCGCCATCCTCGACATGAACCTGCACACGATGACAGATGTAAAGAATTTGGACATGCTTGCATTCGAAAAAGAAGCGATGAACAAGCTTAACTTGATTCCCGAAATAGCACCGCGTTATCGCGTGACTTACTTCAATCATATCATTGGCGGATACGCTGCCGGATACTACAGTTACCTTTGGGCGAATGTACTTGACAATGATGCCTTTGAAGCCTTCAAAGAACATGGAATCTTTGATAAAAACACTGCCGACCTCTTCCGCTACAACGTATTGGAGAAGGGAGACAGCGAAGACCCGATGGTGCTTTATAAGAATTTCCGTGGAGCGGAACCAAGCCTGGAACCACTACTGAAAAACAGAGGAATGAAATAATTCAGCAAAAAAGCCCTTAAACATCAAATATTTGAGGGCTTATTACACATGAATGTGAAAAAAAAACTATATTTGCAGCCTTGTATGCGGCAAAAAGAACTTGTGTACGACAGAATTTAACTGAAAATTAAATTAAAAAAGTAATCATCATAAATTAAAAGTAAAATGCAAAAC
>OJNV01001260.1_pt1 | contig 12436 bp, 8 predicted proteins | sample 1597961 | NCBI WGS metagenome assembly OJNV01 (sample SAMN01915220, study PRJEB22387) | human gut metagenome | isolation source: stool | host: Homo sapiens | place: USA
TTCTCCGTTATTAAATTTCAATCTGAAAGTTGGTTTTACTTTTTCAGTGCTCTCCTGAAAAGCCTGCCAAGGTGGAGAAAAAGACGGTGAAAACCGATTCAGCCGTAGCCGCACCTGTGGCAGTCAAGCCAGTCACCACGGCAAAACCCACCACCGCGGCGCCTGCAAAGCCTACAGCCACCACCAAAACGGCACCAGCCACCAAACCAGCGCCAGCCGTGAAGCATGTGGAAAAGCCAGCGGCGCACCCAGTGGAGAGCAAAACCCCTGCCCACCACACACCCTCGCACCCCAAGGCAAAGCACGACACCATCTCCCATCAATAAAATGGCACGCGTGCTATAGCACACGCGCGAAATGGATAATAAAGGAAACTGATGCTGTGGGCATCAGTTTTTTTTATGGGTGGGGAAAAGAAAAATGGGATAAGGAAGGAGGGAGCAAGGATTTTTTTGTAAATTTGCTTTTTAAATATGATGGAAGAAGAATTTGACATAAGAAAGGAGCGTATTCGCAGCGACCAAGATGTGGAAAAGGCTCTGCGACCGGTGCGATTTGAGGATTTTTCGGGTCAGGATAAGATTCTGGAAAATCTGCGCGTGTTTGTCGCAGCCGCACGTATGCGTGGCGAAGCGCTCGACCATACTCTTTTCTATGGTCCTCCGGGGTTGGGAAAAACCACACTCAGCAACATCATCGCCAACGAACTGGGCGTGGGTTTCAAGGTCACCTCTGGTCCTGTGCTCGATAAGCCGGGCGATTTGGCAGGCTTGCTCACCTCCCTGGAGGAAAACGATGTGCTGTTTATCGACGAAATTCACCGTCTGAGCCCTGTGGTGGAGGAATACCTCTATTCGGCGATGGAAGACTACCGCATCGACATCATGATTGACAAGGGACCGGGCGCACGATCGGTGCAACTCTCGCTTGCGCCATTCACGCTCATTGGTGCCACCACCCGCAGCGGCTTGCTCACCTCGCCACTGCGTGCGCGCTTCGGCATCAACTGCCACTTGGAATACTACAGCCACGAGGTGCTGGAGCAGATTGTGAAGCGTTCGGCTCGACTGCTCAACGTGCCCATCACCGACGAGGCTGCACTTGAAATTTCGCTCCGAAGCCGTGGCACTCCACGTATCGCCAACTCGCTCCTGCGCCGTGTGCGCGACTTCGCCCAAGTGAAAGGCTCCGGTAAAATCGACACCACCATTGCCCGCTATGCACTTGAGGCACTGAACATCGACAAATACGGACTCGACGAAATCGACAATAAAATTTTGCTCACCATCATCGACAAGTTTAAGGGCGGTCCCGTTGGGCTCAACACCATTGCCATGTCGATGAGCGAAGACCCCGGCACCATCGAGGAAGTGTATGAGCCATATCTTGTGAAAGAGGGCTTCATCAACCGCACCCCTCGTGGACGCGAAGTGACCGAACTCGCCTACAAGCACCTGAAGCGACACCGCATTGCCGAGCAGGGCAACATTTTCGACTAAAATGTAGATTACATTCACACGAATTAAATATATACATATATAGAATTTAAAAAAACACTATCATTGTGGCTACTAATTTAAAATCTCTTGCAAAAGACACTGCGATATACGGTGTGAGCAGCATTTTTGGGCGTTTCCTCAATTATCTGCTCGTGCCACTCTACACCGCCACACTCTCTGCCGCCTCTGGTGGCTATGGCGTGATCACCAACCTCTACGCGTGGACTGCGCTGCTGCTGGTGATTCTCACCTATGGTATGGAAACCACATTCTTCCGCTTTGCCAACAAAGCCGACGAGGATGCCGAAAAGGTGTATAGCACCACGCTGGTGTCGGTGGGCGCAACGGCGCTGATGTTTGTGGCAGCCGTTGTGGGCTTCCTGCCCGGCATCTCATCAGCCCTTGGCTATGCCGACCATCAGTCGTGGGTGGTGTCGATGGCAATTATCGTGGCACTCGACGCGTTCCAAGCCATACCGTTTGCCTATCTCCGCTATAAAAAACAGCCTATCAAGTTTGCAGGGCTGAAATTGGCGTTTATTTTCATCAATATTCTGCTCAATCTGCTCTACTTCCTGATATTGCCAGCCATGAAGTGCAACCTCTTCGGCATCTACGACGACCACTTCACGCTCAATGTGGGCTATGTGTTCTACATCAACCTCGTGACCACAGGTGCCATCACTTTCCTCTTTTGGAAAGAACTGCTCTGCATCAAGTGGCGCTTCGACTGGGCATTGCTCAAGCGCATGTTGAGCTACAGTTGGCCAATCTTAGTGCTCGGCATTGCCGGTATTCTCAACCAAGCCGCCGACAAGATTTTGTTCCCCATCATCTACGACGCTGCCGACCAGCAGAAGCAACTGGGCATCTACGGCGCGGCTGTGAAGGTGGCAATGATTATGGCACTGATCACACAGGCGTTCCGCTACGCCTACGAGCCGTTTGTGTTTGGCAAGAGCAAGGACAAGGACAACAAAGACACCTACGCCAAGGCGATGAAATACTTCATCATGTTCACCCTTTTCGCATTCCTGGCAGTGATTGCCGGCATCGACGTGCTCAAGCACATCATCGCCCCCGACTACTGGGAGGGCTTGAAGGTGGTGCCTATTGTGATGGCGGCAGAAATCATGATGGGTGTGTATTTCAACCTCTCATTCTGGTATAAACTCATCGACAAAACCATCTGGGGCGCAGTGTTCTCGTTTGTGGGTTGCGCCGTGCTTTTCGCCATCAACTTCATCTTCGTGCCCAAGTATGGCTATATGGCTTGCGCGTGGGGCGGATTCGCTGGCTATGGCACCGCCATGGTGATTAGTTACTTCGTGGGACAGAAGCATTACCCGATTGCCTACCCGATGAAAGATATCGGCATCTACACCGGCCTCGCCGCCGGGCTGTTTGTGGCCATGCTGTGGCATCCGTTCGGCACCGCCGTGCTCGACACGGTGTATCGCTGCGTGCTGATGATGGTGTTCTTCGTGGTGATGTTCCGCCGCGAGCACATGGGCGAAATGTTCCAGAAGTTGCCAGTAGTGGGCAGATTCTTCCGATAAGCAGAGTTTTTTATACATTTTTGCATTTATATAAGGTGCAGTTTTATCGGAATTATTTTATCTTTGTATCTGCAATTTTTCAACTACACTCATGTTGTTTCATAGCTCTTGGCTAAAATATACGCTTTCTGTGTTGCTGCTCACCGTGGTGGCAGGCATTTCGTGCGCGCAGTTGACCGTGAACGGTTCGTCGGCAAATCTGATTTACGACGGCATCGACGTGTCGAGCTATCAGAAAGACATCGACTGGAGCGCGACGGCTAAGGACAAGAACATCAAATTCGTGTATGTGAAAGCCACCGAGGGCGCCACCTATCGCTCCCGACACTATCAATACAACATTGAGAATGCGCGCCAATACGGCATACATGTGGGCGCATACCACTTCTTCCGCCCGAATGTGCCGGTGGAGAAGCAGTTTCGCAACTTCACCTCCGTGGTGAAGAAGGAGGACCAGGACTTGATTCCGCTTATCGATGTGGAGGTGCGTGGCAACAACCTCACGGTGAAGGCACTGGTGGATTCGGTGCTTGCCTTTGCCGACAAACTGGAAGACCACTATGGTTGCAAACCGATGATTTACACCGGTCACGCATTCTATAATTCCTACTTGAGTGGAAAAATTCCGGGTTATCCGCTGTTCATTGCTCGCTATTCAAAAGTGGAGCCTCGCCTTACGGGCGGTGCCAACTGGGTGCTGTGGCAATTCTCCGAAAAGGGCGTGATAGCCGGTATCGACCACGCTGTGGACCTTTGCCGCTTCAATAAGGGTTGCGGTTTGAAGGACATTCTCATCAGTGGCAGAAAGGTGCGCTCACGCACGCACGCCACTGCACATAAGGAGAAGAAACCCGAACCCGCGGCGGAGGAGAAAAAGGAAGTGAAGCCAAATCCAGAGCAGGAAAAACTTGACAAGGAGGCACGCAAACGTGCCGAAAAGCGCAAAGCCGAGGAAAAGAAAGAGGCTGAGCGACTGGCTAAGCAGAAGGAAAAACTCAGAAAACTCAAAGAAAAAGAGCAGAAAGAGGCTGCCAAGCAGGAGCAAAAGCGCCGCGAAAAGGCAGCAAAAGAAGCACGCAAGCGTGCCGAGAAAGAGGAAAAAATGCGTCAGGAGCAAGCCAAGCGCGACCAAAAGGAGCGTGAGGAATTCCTGAAGAAGAAAGATAAGGAACGCCAAGAGGCCAAAGAGCGTCAAGAGGAGCAGGCGAAAGCCGACCGCCAGCGAAAGCAAAAGCAAGAAGAGCAGGCTCGCAAGCGTGAAGAAGTGAAGCGCGCCCAAGAAAAGGCGGCAAAGAAGCAAAGCCAAAACCAAAAGGCAAAAAATCAAGGCCGACGCGTGAACCAAAGCAGCCCTGACAACGACGACATCTATTATTAGCACAATAAAATAACCGACTGCAATCGCGGCCGGTTATTTTATATATTTTCTTTACGATTGGGCTATAGCCCAATCGTGGTAATCGTGGGGGCGTTATTTGTATTCATCGCCGTAGGTAGCTTTCACTTCGCGCACATAGGTGCGGATTTTCTGTTCCTCGCTGCGTGGCACGATGAGCAGGGCGTTTTCGCTGTCGGCGATGATGTAGTCGTCGAGTTCCGACACAACCACCAACTTGTCGCCTTGGGTCGATACGATATTGTTGTGGCTGTTCATCATCATCGTTTTGGTGCCTTGCAGCACATTGCCGTCGTGGTTCTTTGGGCTTACATCGTAGAGCGATCCCCATGTGCCGAGGTCGGTCCAGCCGATGCCGTCAACACGGAGCACCGTCACATTGTCGGCCTTTTCAAGCACGGCGTAGTCGATAGAAATGCTTTGGCTTGCGGAGTAAATCTCTTTGATGAAATCCTCTTCCTTGTCGGTGCCGTAGATGCCTTCGCCCTCACGGAACTTCGGCGACACCTTGGCGGCGTTGTCGTTGAGCGCCTTGATAATGGAAGTGGCACTCCAGAAGAAGATGCCAGTGTTCCAGTAAAACTCGCCGCTATCCACAAACACCTTCGCCAACTCCAAGTCGGGCTTTTCGGTGAATGTTTTCACCATGGCGAAATCGCCGTCGATTTCACGCCCCTGCTGAATGTAGCCGTAGCGGGTTTCGGGGTGGGTGGGTTTCACGCCAAAGGTGAGCAGCGTGTCGTGGTGCTCGATAAACTCGAACGCCTTTTCCACACTCTCACGAAATTCGTCGACACGCAGAACGATATTGTCGCACGGAGCCACCATAATTTTTGCGTCGGGGTTGAGTGCCTTGATATGGTAGGCTGCCCAGGCGTTGCCTGGTCCGGTGCGTCGGTGTGCTGGCTCGCACAATATTTGGCTATCGGTGATTTCGGGCACTTGCTCCTTCACCAGGTCCACATATTCGCTGCGAGTGAGCATAATAATGTTTTCTTGTGGAATAATACCTTTCAATCGCGCTACGGTGAGTTGTAGCAACGACTGACCTGTTCCAAGGAAATCAATAAATTGCTTGGGCATCTGTGTACGGCTCTTAGGCCACAGGCGGCTTCCACATCCACCGCACATGATCACACAGTATCTGTTCTTCTCGGTCATATCTGGTTTTTACTTGGTTGCGTAAATGAATATGCTAATTTAGCGAAATTTTTCCATAATAACGCATATTATCACAGAATATTATAGCAAAAACCGATTATTTTTGATTTTTTAATTTTTGGTGTGTCTTTAGGCTCAGATGAAAAATGTTGGAGCAATGATTATACATTGTTATTAAATCGTGAATGGAGCCAAAAACAAAAACATAAAAAACGATTACCCTGGTAGGGACGTGATATTTCGAGAGCACTGAAAAAGTAAAACCAACTTTCAGATTGAAAGTTAATAACGGAGAAATAGTCGTTTTACCCTTCTTTTTCTGCCTATCATAGCCTTATTGAGGCGATTTGTGGAAAGAAAAGTTATAAATCGTAAGCATTTTTCGTTTTGGTCTTTAAAAAACTGGACTTTTTCAGTGCTCTCGAAATATCGCGTCCCTACCGTATTGATTTCAAAAAACAGGCAGAAATCTAATTTCTAACCTCTAACTTCTAATTTCTTTAGAAGATAGATTCGGTGGTGAGGGTGGTGAATAGTTCAAGGGCTTTCAAACCCATGATGGAGTTGCCTCTGCCATTGAGGCGTGGACTCCACACGGCTATGGTGTATTTCGAGGGATAGAGCGCCACAATGCCACCGCCCACGCCGCTCTTGCCGGGCAGTCCCACCAAAAACGCAAACTCCCCTGCCTCATCGTAGAAGCCGCAAGTCTGCATAATGGCGTTGATACGCTTCACACGCGACACGGTGAGGTTGACGCCTGCGTGCGAAAATGGCTCGTTGCTACGCGCAAAGGCGGTGAACGCCTGTGCCAAGTCCTTGCAACTCATCTCCACAGAGCACATCATGCAATAGAGGTGCAGCACATCTGCCACATCGTTTTCGAGGTTGCCGTGGTGCTTGAGCAGATAGGCGATTGAGGCGTTGAGATAGCTGCAACTCAATTCCGAGTCAGCCACTTCCTGCGAATACTGAATGTCGGGGTTGCCTGCCAGTGTCCGCACAAAATTGATGAAAAATTCTTCGGGATTCTCCAAATTCGACAGCAGCACATCTGCCAAGACGATAGCGCCGGCATTGATAAACGGATTGCGGGGCTTACCGCTCTCGTATTCGAGTTGCACCAGCGAATTGAAGGCAGAGCCAGATGGCTCTTTGCCGATGCGAGTCCACAGGTCTTTGCCCAAGATGCTGAGGGCAATAGCCAATGAAAACACCTTCGATATACTCTGAATGGAAAATTTCGTATCGTATGCCCCAAGGCTGTAATGCTCGCCGCCGAGAATGTTGAGATACACGCCAAACTGGTCGGGATTCACTTGTGCCAGGGCAGGGATATAGTCGGCTTGCTTGCCATCTTTTTCAAATGGCCTGATTTCCTGATATACGTCCTCTAATATTTGCTGATAGTTCATGTTCGGCATATTTTGGTTTCAAAGGTAATGTTTTTTTTATAATCTTGTGGCTTTCGCTTGATGCAGATGACATTTATCCAACATCTGCATCAGGCTGCGGCCTTATTTTCCTTCCTCGGCGAAGTAGAGTTTCATTTGCTCCTTCACCTTTGAAGCGAGGCGAATGAGGGTGAACATGGTGCACACCGCCATGCCGGCAAATGCCAGGTCCATGATGCCCACCAGCAGGTTGAGCTTAATTACGGCAGCCACCACAATCATCACGAGATAGTAGTAGTTATAGTATTTCGCATTTTTTGCGCCAAACAGGTAGTTGGTACACTTCAAGCCGTAGTAACTATAACTGAACATGGTGCTGAACGCGAAGAAAAGCACGATTGCCATGAGCAGATACTGTCCCACATGTGGCAGGAGCATATCGAATGCGCCCAAAGCGTTGCTCAGCCCGGCATCGTCGGCCAACGCCAAGCCCGAATGGCTCGCCATGATAATGGGGATGGAGGTGAGCGTGCACACAATGCCAGAGTCGATGAGCGGGCCGAGCATCGCTATCAAACCCTCACGCACTGGCTGATTGTTTTTCGACGCGCCGTGCATCATCGAAGCGGTACCCACACCGGCCTCATTGACGAATGCGGCACGCTTTGCTCCTGTGAGTGCCACAAACACGAATGCGCCAAATCCTGCCTTGAGGCTGAATGCGCCCTCAACAATGGAGGTGAACACGGCTGGCACAAGATTCAAATTGAGCAACACCACTGCCAGCACCATCAGGAAGTAGAACACCACCATGATTGGCACAATGCGTGAAGCGGCTTTAGCGATACGGGTGATGCCGCCCAAAATCACAAACGCCACAATCACCGCCATCACCACACCGATAATGAATTTGGTGGAGAACGTAGGGGCAATGCCCGAAACGGTGATAATCGACTCGGTGAGTTGATTGGCTTGCATAAAGCAAAGCGTGCCCACCATACCGAAGATGGTGAATGCGATGGCGAGTGGTCGCCATTTCTTGCCCAAGCCCTCGGTAATCATATACATGGTGCCGCCTTGCGTTTCGCCGGCGGTGTCTTTACCACGATACATAATGGCGAGCGAACCTTCAAAAAACTTTGTGGTCATACCCACAAGGGCGCTCACCCACATCCAGAACACCACGCCCGGACCGCCAATAGCCACAGCGATAGCCACGCCGGCAATATTGCCCAAGCCCACAGTGGCAGCGATGGCACTCATCAATGCCTGGAATGAGCTGATTTGTCCCTCCTGTTTACCGCCATCGTTGGCTTGCTTTTTTCGCAATTCGCGAATAGCCCAAGGCAAACGGCGAACCGACACCGCGCCCGAATAAACAAACAGGAAAAGACCGCCACCGATAAGCAGCAAAAATTCTGGCACACCACACACAAAATCGCTTGTGTTGATGATAGCCTGACTAATAGTGTTGAAAATATCGTTCATTATTTATATACAATCTTTTGGGTGGTTATATACAATCATTTTGGGGTGCAAAGTTAATACATTTTTCAATACCTCCGAACAAATTCCCCTCTTTTTACCCTTTTTATCCCCCCACACCACATATTATAATATATAAAGGCTGGGGCACGAAAAAAGTGTGGAGGTTCACCCTCTACGAACCTCCACACCCACAAAGCCATGTAATTCTGTGATATTAGTGATATTTTTTTCCACTGTTAGGGCACCTTGTAATTGTTAATCGTCATTTCCTTTCGCGATTGTGCTTGTCAATTTTGTAGCACACATAGCCTATAAGGATGCATACTATTATGGCTCCAAAGCATATCGCCATTATATCAAAATCTGAGCAAATATCAATCGTATTCATACGTAATCGTATCGCTTTATAATTCGGTGCAAATGTATGGCAATATCCTAACAAAAAGTATAAGATTCCTACCTTTGGTGTACGATTAAGGGTTTTTTGGTGTGTAACTTATATAGAAATCGTACACCTAAACGCCTATTCCACAGCGAAATCGCTAAAAATGCAACAATTCGCCGTAAAATCGCAAAAATGTATTGGTTATTTTTGGTTTTTTCCGAAATGGGGTGTTACTCCTTAGTTTTTTTTCTGGTTTTCTTGCCATTCGCGGGGCGTGAAACCAGTGATAGCCTTGAAGCGGTTTTGCAAATAATTGCGATGGCTGAAACCGCAGGCGTAGGCTATGGTCTCAAGTTTGTAGTTTTCGTCTTCAATCAGCATACGCTTGGCCTCCTCGATGCGGAGCTCTGAGAGCCACACACGGAAAGTCTTTCCCTCGTACACCGAAAGGTAGAGAATGAGTTGGCGTTTCGGAACACGCAGTTTAGCGGCAAGGTTGGTGCTGTTCACATCGGGCTGGCTGTAGCCTTGCGCCTTGCGCCAGCGTTCGATGGAGGTGCGAATTTGCCTGCATTGTTGTTCGGTAAGGGTGGCGGTTGGCGCACTGGCCTCTTCAGAAACCTCTGATTCTGAATTGGGCTTAGCTTTATCGTCGTCTAATTCCTCGTCGATGATGTCGCTCACAGGCGTGAGATTGAAGCCAAAAGAGATAAAACTCAAAACGTACACCACCAGCAGCACCAAGATGATTGGACCGAAAATAGAAAGAACCTTCAAAGAGAATATCACAAACGGCACAGTAATGCATATCACAAATAGCACAGCCATGCCCACGCGCATATATATATAGAACTGGCGAATGTCGCCACCGGTTTCGTTTTCCACCAACTGCTTCACACGAAAGAGCTCATGGAGAGGATAAAAGGCATAGTAGAAAACCGAAATGTAGAACACCACAGCCATAGACCTCAATGCCACAGGCATGTTCAGACTACGATAGCAAATATAGCCCACAACGAAACACACCAATATCAACGCCACACTCACAAAGCCCACAAGCATATACAGCCGTTTATGCTTACGGTCGCTCACCATGCGGAGCGATGCATACGACACCAGATAGACGGCTGGCGTATAGAACAGCATTTTGACCAGTGCGCCCAACTCATCGCTCGCGGCACGAAAGCCGAGAAATATCTGCAACAGATAGTGCACCACGGCAAGAAGCATGGCAGTGAAAAGAAGCCAGCGCGATTTTTCGTAGTTGAGCGTGGTGTGTGGCTGGAAAAAGCGAGAAGAAAACAGCAACAGCGCCATCAGCGCCATCACCGTCATAGCACAGGATTGAAAGATCAACAAATAATCAGGAACTATCATATCTCAATTTATTTCACAACCAACTGCAAAGGTAACAAAAAAAATCAGAAGTTGAGAATTAGAAGTTAAGAAGTTAAGAAGTTAAGAAGTTGAAGAAGTTAAGACGATAGCTTTGGCTTCATCGAAATCTCGTCGGACTTGTCAGACTCGTCAGACTTGTCAGACTTGTCAGACACCAACTCGTTGACTCGTTGACCCGTTGACTCGTTGACTCGTTGACTTGCCCACTTGTTAAAATTCGTTGCTTTTTGCAGTTATTAAGATAGATTGTAACACAAGTTAACGGATTGCGATAATTTTACCAATTTATCAGCGTTTTTGGACATTATATCGGATTTTTTATTGTAATTTTGCAACCGCAATCCAATAATAACACAAAATATTACGAAATGAAGAAAATTTATTTGATTGGTTTGGGAGTAGCGATGGCTCTCTCAGCGCAAGCTGGCGGCCTGCTCACAAACACAAACCAAAACGTGGCGTTTAACCGTATGATGAGCCGTGAGGCAAGTATCGGTATCGACGGCGTTTACAGCAATCCTGCCGGTGTGGCGTTTCTCGCTGATGGCGCACACCTCTCTATCAATTTCCAATCAGCATTCCAAACACGCACAATCAGAAACGAATACGCACCATTCGCCTACAACACCAATAACCCTACCAACGAGCGTGAGTTTAAGGGTAAGGCCACAGCACCTATCATTCCTTCGGTGCAATTCGCGTATAATATCAAGAACTGGTCGCTCCAAGCCAACCTCGCCCTCACTGGCGGCGGTGGCAAGTGCGAATTCGACAACGGTCTTGGCTCTTTTGAGCGCATCGTGGCTAACACTGCCCTCGGCGTGAGCCAATTAGCAGCCGGCATCGACGCTGCAAGCCAGCAGATGGCACCTCTGGGCATTCACGACCCTGGTTTGAGCCAGGTGTTTAAGAGCCCTGCTTACTCTTACAACAGTTTCATGCGTGGCAAGCAATACTTCTGGGGCCTCTCTTTGGCTGGTGCCTACAAGTTCAACGACAATCTTGCCGTGGCTGCCGGTGTGCGTGGCGTGCTCGCTATCGCCAACTACTACGGTTATGTGAAAGACATCACCGTGAGCGGTGTGCCTTTGAGCATGATGGTGGACAAAACCAAACCAAATTCTGCCAACATCGAGTTGAACTGCGACCAGAACGGCAAGGGCTTCACCCCATACATCGGTATCGACTTCAAGACCGGCCGCTTCAACTTCGCCGCTAAATATGAGTTCAAAACTCGCCTGCGCATGAAGAACAAGTCGGTGAACTTGGCACCAAGTATCGGCAACTTGCCCGAAGTGCTCGCTGTAGATTACGGTGTGGAACTGCTCAACCCAAAATTGGCTGAAAAATACGCTGGCACTCCATACGAATCAGTGGTGGCTAACGCTCAACAAGCCCTCAAAGGCAAAATGGAAGCATTCGGCCAAACTTTCGACAAGGGTTTGAAAGAAGCTATCGGTGAATATGAAGACGGCACTAAGGTGGCTAACGATATTCCTGCCTACCTCGCTCTCGGCGCTGGCATGAAGGCTACCGACAAGTTGACCGTGAATGTTGGTTTCCACTATTTCTTCGACAAACAAGCCACTGGCTACAACAACCACAACAAGTTGCTCAAGCGTGGCACCATCGAATACAACGCCGGTGTGGAATACGATGCCAACAAGTTGTTGACACTCAGTGCTGGCTGGCAAAGCACCAACTACGGCACCACCGACGCTTACATGGACGACAAATCATTTGTGGTAAGCAGCAACTCTATCGGCATGGGCGCATGTATCCACGCAAGCAAGATGATTGATGTGAACGTGGCATACTTCACCACCATCTACGGTCACAAGAAGATGTCACAAATCGATGCCAACACCAACATGGAGTATAAGAGCGATTTCACACGCACCAACAACGCACTTGGCGTGGGCGTGGATATCCACTTCTAAACGAAACGACACAATAGCAAGTAATACTTATTCATAAATATCTATTTTTCCTAATTGACGAGAGGTGTCCGCTGCGAAGCGAGCACCTCTCTCCTTTTCCCCCAATGTGTGCGGTGGGGCAAATCTGCGAATTCATCATAACGTAGGGACATGCCTTTGGCAAAAGCACTGAAAAACTATAAAAATAGTGAATGAAGTAAAGATTTCGTGGAGGCT
>OJNV01001288.1_pt1 | contig 12203 bp, 9 predicted proteins | sample 1597961 | NCBI WGS metagenome assembly OJNV01 (sample SAMN01915220, study PRJEB22387) | human gut metagenome | isolation source: stool | host: Homo sapiens | place: USA
AACGGTCATACCACAGTCCTACGCCAATATTCATACCGGCATCGAAATGATTGTAGTCAACTTCCATGTAATCTGCGTAATCTCCCCAACTGATGCTCTCTCCGTCTGCTTTCATTTTGCTCGTGTAATCGTAGCTGGCAAAGACTCCTACATGCGGGTCGATATGAACATTGTCCGCCACTGCAAATTTCCATCCGAATGTGAACGGAGAGTATTGTATATTATGAGCCATGCACTTCGTGTCTTCCACTTTGAAACCACGGGAGCCGAGTCCAAATTCCATTCCCCAGTATCCTCCTGTGCTGCCTAAAGGCTTCTGGTAGCCAAATGTTGCGTTATATCCGATGTTTGAGTCAGCTCCTTCGGCTCCGTCACCGGAGAAGTTCATGATATTCAAACCTGCACGCAAGAACCATTGTGTGCTGCTGGCTTGCTTCTCTGTTTTGACGATTGCACTTCTGGATGATACGATTTGCGCTTGAGTTCCTACGCACAATAAGAGTGCGGCAATCATTGATAGTACTTTTTTCATTGTTATTTATGTTTTAGTGATTAATTCTTATTCTTAACGACAGGTGCTATCTGGCTTTTTCCATCCGTGGGTGATAACTTCTGCAGACGTATCCATTCATAATCGTCCTGGGTGGCAGGATGCCAGTTGACAAAGATGCCGGGATAACCTACTACTGTAACCGTTTATCCCCCTGTTTTTTCATTATCTTCCACTTTGAAAGTGGCTCCCATGATGACATCGCAGTTGTATTTGATGGTGGACAGATACGTCCCCCATGCACGGATGTTGTCAAGTTCTCCTTTCATGGCGATCTCCACTTCCTCTTTGCTTAGTGTCCATTCATCCTTGATTCGTCCCTTATCTTCCAGTATTTTCACCTCGACAACTGTGGGTTTGACACAAACTTCAGTAACTGCATCGCCTGCACGTGCCTGTGCATCACGAAACTTGAAGACCGTCTTTTGCGCATGGGCTCCGACGGCACAACCGACAACCAGAGCAATAATCAGAAATAGTTTTTTCGTTTTCATGTCCTTTTGTGATTATATGTTAATATGCCTGCAAAGGTATGCGAAAGGAGTATACTACCGGGTGAAAGCATAGTTCCAAGAACGATACGGAATTGTATCCTATTTGGATACACTGGGGAAGTTTCCGGTATTGATGCTGTCGGAAAGATCGCGGAAAAAATCATGGCCGAGGATGCAGGAGATGCGCCAGAGCAGGTGGATGTCGATATTCTCTTTTCGGAATATCTTGTAAACATTGGGGCGTGTGCAGCATAGTTGGGTAGCGAACCAGGTGACGGTGCGTCCCTGTTCGTGAAGCGTGCGTTCAATAAGTTGTCCCGCATGAATCATGTGCCTATTCTGCTTATGTGTGTCCCCCAGACTCCCGTTGGACGGACAATTCAATCTATTGTTGACAGGAATATATAGAAAAGGCGTGGGAATCTCTCACCTTCGTCCGTTCCGTGTTCAAGGCCTTCGCAATGCCAACTATCGGGAACGAACAACGCAGAAAGCCCACGCCGATATGTACAACACCCGTAGCCTCCCTTTGTTTTCCAAAGTGAGGCACGGATGTATATAAATACACATCAGGAGGACGTCTTTGTTGCTGTTAGTCATTCCGATAGGTCAAAGTTTGCGAAGTTCTGAACACAAATGACAAACGCTTGTAAACGTCTTCTCAATATAAACGTCTCTCCCTCGCCACCCGGAGGCTTTCTGCGGAAGAGACCGTTGCAAATGTATAAAAAAATACGGTTGGAAATGGTAATGTGAATCAGAAACTTTTTGAATGCAGGTTGTTTTGCCCTCTTTTTGCCTTTTTTTGCCCTTTACCAGGCGAAATGCGGTTGCACTGGCATCTTGTAAGAAAGAGGAGGGATCTTTCAATTTTGGGCACGAAACGGGCTTTAAACTACAAAAGCCGGGGCATAATACCTCGGCTTATATTTTTTTCTTATCAGGGAGCTTTTTTATTCATCAGAAACCTTTTCTTTCTTATCAGGAAGCTCTGCTCTTTTCGAAGTTTCTGTTTTTTCAAAGATTATAACACCTTGAATTCATAACCTTCCTCTTTCAGGAACTCGATGGCACGGGGAAGTGCGTATTGCAGGTTACCGTTGTTCCATGACTTCAGCGAATCGTGGAAAGTGATGATAGAACCGTTTCGCGCATAGCGTTTCACGTTGTTCAGCACTTGTTCCGGGCGCATCCGCTTACTGTAATCGCGGGTCACGAGATCCCACATAATGATGCGGTAATGATAGCGCAACGTATAATACTGCCTGAATCCCATGTGTCCGTGTGGTGGACGGAAGAGATCGGAATGAATAATATCATCTACCTTTCTGGCATTTGCCAGGTAATCCGGATTGGAATATTCAAATCCACGGATGTGGTTGAAAGTATGGTTACCGATGCGGTGTCCGTGCTCTACCACCATCCGGTATTCATCCGGGTGTTTGCGTATATTGTCGCCTACCATGAAAAAGGTAGCTTTAATATGATGCTTTTCCAGTATTTCCAGTACCCAGGGAGTTACTTCGGGGATGGGGCCGTCGTCGAAAGTCAGATAGACTGCCCGCTCATTCGGGTCCATCCGGAAGATAGCTTGTGGATACAACGCCCGGAAAAGCCAAGGTGGTTGTTCTATAAACATAAGAGTCTGTGTTTTGAAGTATTAGGAAATAAGTATTAAGTATTATACCTTACGGAAAACATGCCGGAAGCTACGTTAATACTTAATACTTATTACTTCATACCTAAATTATTTCCCTTTCATTCTCGTCACGTACTCGTTGTATAGCTGATCGAGTTGCGTAGAGTAATGTTTTGCAAGTTCTTCTGATTTGTATTTTTCCATTAGGCGGACTTCGGCGTCAAGCAAACTGGCGTTGTACACGAAGTTTTCGCTGGCAATGGCAAGCTGGTTATCGTTCAGGCTAAGATACCAGATCATGTATTCGAGCGACTTGTTGGCAAGCTCGTCGATAATCTTGTTGGCTTTCTCGTTCTGTCCCAGTTGATAATAAGACTCTGCCATTTGGAAGGCGCCATTTGCCCAGTCATACGGTACGTTGATTGCCGGAATCATCTTTTCGGCGTAATCGAGTGCAGCGAGTGCCTTGTCCTTCTTACCTTCTTTGATAAGCTGTCCTACGAGCTGCGTGAAGATACGGCGGTGCGTGTAGCACATACGCATCACGTTCTCGTCGATATAGATACCCGGTTTGTCGATACCGCCGAACTTGAACTTGTTCATCAGGTTGTCGTACATCTTTTCGCTGTCTATCTTGCTGTCCAGTTTGTCCGTATCGAATGGTGTGAAACGATAGGCAAGACCTTCCTGCATAAAGTGGTTGCCCATGCCCAGATGGTTTTCGCTTCCTACGGTGATTGCCATGTAGATAGGACGTTCCCAGTTGGCATTGGCAAGCATTTCGAGCATCATCAGTTCACTCTTGTAGAGGGCGCGTTTCGGGTTGCCGTTGGCGTCTCTAAGGGTGATTGTCATGTATTCGGGGATAGAGTCGCCCAGAGCTTCCGGTATCTTCATGCCGGAGCGGCGTACGGCTTCTTTGTCCACCTTCATTACGATGCTGTCCGTAGGGATAAGCGGCAGTTGGATATCTTTTCCAGTCTTTTTGAGAAGCTCTTTCAACTGGTCGTTCTTACCGAGCATCCAGCGGTTGATGATTTCCTTCAATTCGTATGGATTCTCACCGAAAATGGAGTGAACGAGTGATAATATGGTAGTGTCTCCCTGTGCAGCCAGTTCGTTTGCCTGTTTGAAATAGCTGTCGATGAAGGCCTTCATTTCCGTATGGATAGGGATATATTCATTTTGTCCTTCCACATATTCCACACGGTCCCAAGTGATAGGAAGCGACGGGGAATCGTAGGCCGGACGTTTCATTTGGTCGATATACCAGTCTGTTTGCAAGTAACTTAGGTTACAGGTGCGAGCATCTGTACGGAAGCCTTCTGTTTCTTGGTTGTACCACAATGGGAAAGTATCATTATCACCATTGGTATAGATAATCGGATTTCCTTTTTCCTGTAAGGTCATCAGGTAGTTCTGTCCGAAGTCGCGGGCAACGAAGCGTCCGCTACGGTCGTGGTCATCCCAAGTCTGTCCCGCCATTTGGATGGGGACGAACAAACAGAGCACTGAAGCCAATACGGCTGCCGGAAGTTCCTGCATCTTACAGTATTCTCGCAGCATACGGATGATACCTGCCACTCCCATACCTACCCAGATGGCAAAGGCGTAGAATGAACCGGCATACGCGTAATCTCGTTCACGGGGCTGTGCAGGGGTTTGGTTGAGGTAGAGCACGATAGCGATACCTGTCATGAAGAACAGGAAGAAGACCACCCAGAATTGCTGGATACCCCGCTGGCTATGATAAGCCTGCCAGAAGAGTCCGATTAAGCCGAGAATCAGCGGCAGGCAGTAGAATACGTTGTGTCCTTTATTGTTTTTGAGATCCTGCGGAAGCAGTTCCTGATTACCTACCAGTAAGTTGTCGATAAACGGAATACCGGTGATCCAGTTGCCGTGTTCAATTTCTCCGCTACCCTGTATGTCGTTCTGCCGTCCGGCAAAGTTCCACATGAAATAACGCCAGTACATGAAGTTCAACTGGTAGGAGAAGAAGAACTTGATATTTTCCCATTGGTTAGGCATGTTCACCATTACCATTTCTCCGCATTGGTCGTAAGGAACGTCGTGTCCTTTGATGTCTACCCATTGCTTGTAGAGTGGTGCGTGTGACGAGCTGTACATACGCGGGAAAAACATATTCTGTGCATATTCGTATTCCACACGTCCGGGAAGTTCGATATAAGAGTCTTTTTCGTCGGGAGAAGTCTTTTCCTTGCGGACAAACTTGCTTCCTGCTTCCGACTGGCGCGGAATACAATAGCCGTCTTTTACGTCGAGTGCCACTTTCGAAGAGAAAGCAGGACCGTAGAAGAGCGGACGGGTTCCGTATTGTTCACGGCCGAGGTATTCGCCCAGGGTGAATATATCCTCCGGTGAGTTTTGGTCCATCGGAGTGTTGGCAGTAGAACGGATAACGATCAGTGCGTAAGAAGAATACCCGATTACGATCATCATGGTGCACAGCAAGGCTGTGTTCATGGTGCGGGCGGTGATACGCCATCTCTCTTTGATTTTAGCCTGTACACTCGGAGCAAGATAAAGTCCCAGTGCGGCAATAACCAAAATACCGATGATGATACTGCTGGCTCCGTGTCCGTAGAATGGGATACCCAGCAAAGCGATCGTCAGGATAAAGGAGATAGCCATGCGCGTTTTGTTCTTTTCGGTGTAACTTTCGTATACACCCCAAATCAGAGCGGCTGCAAGCAGAATGATATAAACCACTACGCCCGAATTGAATGACATTCCGAGTCCGTTGACGAACAACAGTTCAAACCAGCCACCTACTTTCACGATACCCGGTACGATGCCGTAAAGCACGGCTGCAACGAGCACCATTGAACCTAATAGCGCTATTAACGAACCTTTGGCGGTAGCATTCGGTGTTTTCTTGTAGTAGTATACCAATACGATGGCAGGCAGACAAAGCAAGTTCAATAAGTGCACACCGATACTCAATCCGGTCAGATAGGCGATGAGGATAATCCAACGGTCGCTGTGCGGCTGGTCGGCTACGTCTTCCCATTTCAGAATCAACCAGAAAACAACAGCGGTAAACAGGGAGGAGAAGGCATATACTTCACCTTCCACGGCCGAGAACCAGAATGTGTCACTGAATGTATAAACCAGTGCACCGATCAGTCCGCTACCCATGACCGTGATAAGCTGTCCTTTGGTGATATTGTTTTCGTCAGTGATAATCAGTTTGCGTACCAGGTGGGTGATGCTCCAGAAAAGGAACAAAATACAGGCGCCACTCATGAGGGCACTCATGTAATTCACCATTTTAGCAACAGTTGTTACGTCGGAAGCAAATTGAGAAAACAGATTCGCCACTAGCATGAAGAAAGGCGCGCCGGGCGGGTGTCCGACTTCCAGTTTATAGCCGGTGGTTATGAACTCCGGGCAATCCCAGAAACTTGCGGTCGGTTCTATTGTCAGGCAGTAGACGGTTGCCGCAATGATGAATGTAAGCCAACCCATAAGGTTGTTTACGGTTCTGTACTGTTTCATTAGCACTATCGTAGTTTATTCGTTAAAAACAAATTATGAGGTCGCAAAGATAGTGATTTGTAAGGATAATGAGGAAGAAAGTAAGAAATATTAAGTAACAAAGGGGTGATTTACTATCTCTTTCACTCTTCCGGAAGGCAGCAGAGAGGGAAGATACATTTTAAAACAAGGAAGCCGTATATCTATATAGAGTCTATGGCAACTTTAATGATGGTGATTATGCTCTCCTAAAACCCGGTGAGGCAATGTACCGTGTCCCAATAGCTCGATAGGGCAGTTGAAGTTCCTTTCCAGCCATTCGGTAGTAACGCCTGTATCCGGATGGTAATCCAGCGTTTCGTTGACACAGGCGATGGATTTTACCTGTTGCAATACAGTGCCGATGTCGTGACTGACAAGGATAATGGCACATTCTTTATTGATTTCAGCCAATAACTCATAAAGGCGTGCTTCGAAACGCTTGTCGATATACGTGCTGGGTTCATCGAGAATCAATACCGCAGGGTCGGAGATGATGGCACGTCCCAACAGGGCACGTTGCAGCTGCCCGCCGCTTAATTGCCCGATAGAACGGTGTTCGAGTCCTTCAAGCCCCATGCGGGAAATAATCTGTTTACCTTTCTCTTTCTGTTCGGGAGTAAATCGTGAAGTGAGCGATTTTTGTATGCTTAATCCGGATAGGATCACTTCTTCCACGGAAATAGGGAACTTCCGGTCTATACTGTTGTATTGAGGCAGATAACCCAGGAAAGTAGAAGTGGTTTTAGTAGATGCTTTTTCAGGAGTATGGAATATAATTTCCCCTCCGGTTGGCTTCAACAGACCGAGGATGCACTTTATAAGCGTCGTTTTGCCGCCTCCGTTCGGACCTATAATACCTAGAAAATCCCGTTCGTAGATGCTTAGATTAACATCGTGGAGAACAGTGCGACCGTCATATCCGGCGGAAAGATTCTTTATTTCGATTATTGGTTTCATCGTTGGAAATGGCTTGATGGGTTCTTTCTTTATACATTTATTTTGTTGCAGCCTGTGGCGCGAGGGCTTTGGCTACATTCAGCATTTCTTCTTCCCAGTCGTAACTTAGCGGATTGATAGGGATCACTTTCGTTCCGGTTTGCTGCGCGATGGTTTCCGCATTGCGTTTGTCAAATTCCGGTTGAACAAAGATTACACGTACATCTTCTGCCTGACACAGGTCTATCAAGGCTTTCAGATGGGCGGGAGAAGGTTCTTTGCCCCCTTCTTCGATGGAAATCTGATGCAATCCGTAGTCGCGGGCGAAGTAGGAGAGAGCCGGATGATAAATCATGAAGGCTTTGGCTGCTTCGGGAGCGGAGAGTTGACGGCGAATCAGGCTGTCGGTGTGCTGGATACGCTGGCAGAGCGAATCGTAGCGGTTTCTATAGTATACCTCATTTGTCTTATCCAGTTGGCTAAGGGCTTTGTAGGTGTTTCCTGCAATGATTAAAGCATTACCGGTGGAATTCCATACGTGCGGCTCTACAGCATGGATATGCCCGTCGTGGCTGTTATGTCCGTGGTCGTGGTCATCATTGTTGAGTATGAGGTCGATTCCTTTGGAGGTGTCGAACACTTGAATATGGGGGGTATTGTTCATTAAGCGATCCATCCAGGTCTGTTCGAAGCCGATGTATCCGATGCGGAAATAGGCTTTGCTGTCTCCCAGAGACACGAGTTGTTGGGGGACAGGATCATAGGTTTCCGGGCTGGAACCTTTGGGGACCATGCTGACTACTTTAAATTTATCTCCGGCAATAGCTTCCGTGAAATAACGTTGCGGTTCCAGGGTGACGGTAATCACCGGTTTTGCTTCGTCATCGTTGCTTGCTTGGGAAGAGCGTCCTGTGCAGGCTGCCATTAGGAGGCAGGGACTAAGGAGGAAAAGGGTTCTCATATCTTTTAGTTGTTTTTTCATGACTTCTTCTATTTCGGGGGGTCTTTTTTATCTTGTTTCTATTCTTATTTTCGGGCCCGTAATATTTCCCGTTTACCACCCGGAGGTCCGGGCAGACGTTCTACTGTGAATCCGGCTGTCTGTAACATCCGGCGGACGACACCTTTGGCGCAGTAAGTGGTCAGGATGCCGTCTCTATCTAATAAAACGTAGAGGCGGTTGAATAGTTCTTGCGACCACATTTCCGGTTGCTTTTCCGGTGCAAAGGCATCGAAGTAAATGAGGTTAAATGAAAGATTCAGGGCAGGTGATTCGGCGTTGGTTACGCTATCATTGATATTGCTCATTGTTCGTTCTCTGTTCTCAACCCATTTGTTTACGTCTGTCTCTACTTTCCGTAGGGTGAAGTGTGGAGTGAGTTGCACGTCTTTCTCCCAAGGTGATGTATGAAGTTGCTTAAACAATTCGATAGCCGGTTGCTGCCGGACGGTCGTCGTTAATTGTTCATCATTGGAGATATATCCTAATTGCTCTATCGTCTGCCATTCCAGTGGATAGAGTTCCAATCCTGTATAGAGTATATTCCGTCTGCTTCTTTCTGCTTCTTCAAGGGTGAGCCAGGCGTTTAGCCCTGTCCCGAAGCCGATCTCAAGAATACGCGGAATAGTGGCGGAAGAGGCTTTAAATCCCATATCGATGAAAATATGTTGAGACTCTGTGCGTGCCCCTTTCGTTGAATGATAATGTTCATTCAATTCCGGAACAAACAGGGTAGCGCTCCCGTCGTCGGTTTTCTCAATAATCCTTTCCATCATACAATCTCTAATGCTTACTGTCTAACGTCTAATACTTTTTACCTGATATTTAAAATCCTTACCCTGCTATAGCGTCCCAGGCACTTTCGAGTGCATACAGGAGAAGAATATAACGTATCAGTTTGCCGACAAACATGGAAACTATGGTGAGCCATGTGTTGCTTCGCATAAATCCCAGTGCAATGGCTATCACTTCCCCAATGGCGGGAAGAAAGGTGAAGAAGGCCATCAATGCTCCTTTTCCTTGCAGGAATTTCACCATTTTGTCTACTTTCTCTTTCTTTACCTTGAAATATTTCTCGATCCAACTGATTTTGCCCAGACGTCCCATGTAGTAGCAAGTCATTCCGCCTACTGTGTTGCCCAGAGTGGCGGAGATCAGACAGGCTATCGGGGGCAGACCGAGTTTCACCAGTGCCACCAGTACCAGTTCGGAACTGAAAGGCACGATGCTCCCAGCCAGTAAAGCCGAGATGAATAATCCCGGGAGTCCCCATTCTATGAGGAGTTGTATCGTTGAATCTATAAAAGCGTCCATATATTAAAAGCGAATAAGAGGATGAGACCGACCAATGAAATGATGAAAAACACATTCGAACTTTTACTATTGGTCAGTACAAAGAAATGTCCGATCAGGATGCTGTTGCTTATGATAAGCAAAGGCAATAGGGCACTGCAATATATCGGTTGCAGGGCAATCAGCAGGAACAGGAAAATCGTCAGGTCTATCAGGAATTGGAGATAGGCGCGTGTGCGTATCTTATCCTCAAATCCGGCGGCGATGCAATGGACGGCACTGACGATGAACATCACCAACAGATAGCCGAGTATTGCCAGTTCCCAAGGCTGGAGGATTTGCAGGTTGAAGAATTCCCCGATAGTCAGTAGCTGATTGAAAGGGCGATAGAACAACTCCATCTCATTGTAGAAGAAGGCGTGTCCGAACAGCATCCAGTATGGCAGCATCCATCCGAGCAGCGCACCGCAGAAACTACGCGGAGTGAGCGACTGGAAACGGTAGGCTTCGAGCAACCAAAGCACCGAGAGGATGGTGAACTGTGGGAACAGAATACTTCCCGCTCCGATAAAGAAGAAGGAGTAGAATAAATAACCCGCAGCTTGAGTTTGCTGATAGCTTTTAAACAGAAAATAAATGGAAATGAGAAAGCCCAGGGCAATAATATCTCCTGTATATAGGTAATGCATTTTCGGGCAGACGGTGACCAGCAGGAAATAGATAGCTGTCTGCATGGAAGCCCTCATACGGATAATGCTGAACTGATTGTTCAGCTCTATCAGAAAGTAACCGATGGTTGCATAAATCAGGAAGCTGACAATCCGGTCTGCCCACCCCGGAAGCAGAAAATCGCGGGCGGGTTGCCAGGCAGAAGGGCTGCCTTCGAGTACGGTTGAGGCTATGGAACCGGGAAATAAAAAGTAAGTCAACACCCAGCACAGGGCGCAGATAAAGATAACGGCAGGCAGGGTCCACCGTCCTGCCGTCACTTGACTTTGTAGTCTTTTATTTCTCATGAGTTTATTACTTGTTATCTCTTGATACTATAGGTACATTCGGTTGATATTCCGGATATTAATATCCTGCATGCTTGATGTTAACAACCATCCTGTCAGCTGTTAATACCTGATTCCTTAAGTATTAACAATTGTCGTCTAAACTATTAATACTTGATAACTCAACTATTAATGCTTGACAAGTCAATGATGTTCAACGCTATGCGGAATAGGGCTACTTGCGTGCGAAACTTGAATTACAAATCGAATCCGATATCGCGGCGGAAATACTTCTTGTCGAAGTCGATCATGTCTGCCACTTTGTAGCTCTGTGCCAGTGCCTCTTCTTTCGTTGCACCGTAAGAGCAAACGGCAATCACACGTCCTCCGTTCGTCACCACTTGTCCGTCTTTCATGGCTGTTCCGGCATGGAAGATGATGCTGTCGGTGGTGGCAGCCTGTTCCAGTCCGCTGATGGGGAATCCTTTTTCGTAGGCTTCGGGGTAACCGCCGCTGACAAGAATGACGCAGCCGGCCGAACGTGGGTCCATCACTAGTGTTTTCTCGTTCAGGTTGCCTGCCGCTGTGCCTTCAAGTAACTCTACGAAGTCGCTTTGGATGCGCAACATCACGCTTTCTGTTTCCGGGTCGCCCATGCGGACGTTGTATTCGATAACCATCGGTTCACCTTTCACCTTGATAAGACCGAGGAAGATGAAACCTTTGTAGGTGATCTTTTCTTCTTTCAGACCATTGATGGTCGGTTCGATGATACGTGTGCGTACTTTCTCCATATATACTTCATCAGCAAACGGAACCGGAGTTACGCTACCCATACCGCCTGTATTCAATCCTTTGTCGCCTTCACCGATACGTTTGTAGTCTTTCGCCACAGGGAGGACTTTGTAGTTGTCTCCGTCTGTCAGTACGAATACAGAGCACTCGATACCGCTCAAGAATTCTTCAATCACAACGGTTGCCGATGCGGAACCGAACATGCCGCCGAGCATTTCTTTCAGTTCTTTCTTCGCTTCATCCAGCGTAGGAAGGATGAGAACTCCTTTCCCGGCACAAAGGCCATCAGCCTTCAATACGTAGGGAGCTTCCAACGTTTCGAGGAAAGCGAGGCCCTCTTCGAGGTTTTCGGAAGTAATGCTTTTGTAGCGGGCTGTCGGGATGTTGTGGCGCATCATGAAGCCTTTGGCAAACTCCTTGCTGCCTTCCAGTTGTGCTCCTTGAGCCGAAGGACCGATCACGGCAATATGCTTTAGCTCCGGACGGTTTTGGAAGTAATCGTAGATTCCTTTTACCAACGGATCTTCGGGGCCTACTACTATCATTTGGATGTTCTCTTTTAGAGCAAAAGCACTGATTGCTTCAAAATCGGTTGCTTTGATGTTGACATTCTCGCCTACGGCAGTTGTTCCGGCATTTCCCGGAGCAATGTATAGTTTTTCAACTTTCGGACTTTGGGCAATTTTCCATGCCAGTGCATGTTCGCGGCCGCCCGAGCCTAGTAATAATATCTTCATCTTTGTATTGTTATGGATTTATACTGTTATCTATGATTCGTATGGATACGGTGGTGTCTTTGTCAGTTTTATAAGTTCTGCTCAAAGTACCGGGTGATTTTCTCATGCAGATGTACACGGTCGCGTCCTGCTACGTTGTGCTTGTGGCACGGGTAGATAAACAGGTCGGGATAAGTGCGGGCATCTACACAGGCTTTCATGAACGACAGGGTGTGCTGTGG
>OJNV01001297.1_pt1 | contig 12153 bp, 8 predicted proteins | sample 1597961 | NCBI WGS metagenome assembly OJNV01 (sample SAMN01915220, study PRJEB22387) | human gut metagenome | isolation source: stool | host: Homo sapiens | place: USA
GAACAGATTCCAAGCTAATTTAGATGTAAAATTGCTTAGAGAACACTGTTGTAAGCGTATACGATATAATGTAAAATTATTACAACTCATTAAGTGATTTTCAGAATTTAATTAAAACAATTTTAGAATGTGAAATATGTGCTTATATAACCTTATTTTTATATAAGAAATAGTATTATGAGGATTAAAAATGGGTTTGTTAAGCGATATTAATATTGTATAAAGATTCTTTTATATAATGTTAAGATTGTAAGCAGTGAATATAGCTGTGGTTATATGTTATGAGAAATCAATAGTATTTTAATTTGTTTGAACAAATTAGTAGTGTTGTTTGTATTTTTTATTTTCATTTATTTTTTTAAAAATCTGACATATAACCAAAAATGCTTAAAACGTACTAAATACGTTGGATTAAGACACTTTATTTGAAATAAATATAACCGTTTAAAATATTTCAAAAAAAGCGCTTGCAATCGATTTTACCTTTATGTAAAATACGAAGCGGAAAATTTTGTTTGTATGAATGTTTTTATAACATTGTAGTTAGATTCGTTTAAGATAAAGTAGAAATGCATATATCAACTAATTAACAAAAGATGATGTATGTTCATCTTAACATAATCTTAATGTGTGGATAGGGATATGGATAAGAAGGATTTAAGACATTTAAAACGAAAAGAATTGATTGACTTGATTGATAAGATGCAGACGGATAGTGATCTTGTGTCTAATGAAGAGGTCAAGGAAGAGCTTAGTCGTTTAAAAGAGAGAGAAAGATATTTAAAAAAAGTACAGAAGACATTGAGTATACTTGTTGTCGTGGCTGCTATTTCTGTATTGGTGGCAACACTTTGGATGCCAGTACTAAAGATTTATGGTTCGAGTATGGATCCGACTTTAGAGAATGGGCAGATTGTAGTGTCTATAAAAACTAAAAAATTAAAGTCGGGTGATGTTGTAGCTTTTTGGCAGGGTAATAAGTTATTGGTAAAGCGTGTTATAGCTAGTCCTGGTCAAAAGGTGGATATAGATGTGAATGGAAAGGTGTTTGTGGATGGCAAGGCTATTTCAGAAACCTATTTGGATAGTGAGTCACTTGGAAATACAGACATAGACTTTCCACATCAAGTAGAAGAGTCTCGATGGTTTTGTATGGGAGATAACCGCGAGAGTTCAATAGATTCTAGAAGTGCTGCAATAGGGGATATTTCAAAAGAACAAATTGAGGGTAAGGTATTATTTTCGGTTTGGCCTTTAAATAAAATTGGAATTGTAAAGTAATAGAAAGTAGGTGAGATTGTGCAGGAGTATTTAAGGCGTTTATTAGAAGACAAAGCGCGCTTAAAAAAATGGAAAAAGATCATGATAGCACTTTCGTGTATTGTGGTTGTATGTACTGTATATGCACTATCTTTACCTGCTCAAACATTGGCTTGTAACAAGGAAGAACATACACATACGGCTGAGTGTTATGATGAAAACAATGAATTGATATGTGGTAAGGAAGAGCATACGCATACGGATGATTGTACTAAACAAGAAGAAGTCAATGAAGCAAATGAAGCAAATGAACAAGAAGAAAGTACCGTTGTCAAGGATGAGCCGGAAACAATGAGTGAAGAGGGTTTGACTACAAATAATGAATTAGTATTAAATAATCAATCTGAATATAAGTACTCAGTTTCAATGATGTATAAAGAGAAAGGTGAAGAAAAACAGTTTCCAAATAATGCAAGCTCATATCCGGATGATTTAAGCTTAAAAATAAAATTAAATGTTACAGACATTCCACTTCAAGATTTAAAGGATAAATATAATCGTTCTTTTACTTATAATCTTCCAGAATTTTTCAAAATTGCTCAAACCGGACCGAAAGATATTCTTGATAAAAATGATAATAATCATGTTATTGGTAACTTAATTATTTCAGATGGAAAGGTTGTTGTTACTTATAATCAAGAGATTTTTAACAATATAACGAGTGAACATAAACTTAGTGGTGATTTTGAAATCGAAGGTTCAATGAAGTTGGCTTCGCTAGATCCAAGAAGTGGGAAAACCAATTTTGGTACTCCTTCTGGAAATATTCAATTAGATTATGGTCCTGACTATATTCAACGATATGGAAATGTAGAACTAGCAAAATCTCATACAAAAGTAGGTTCGAGTGACTATATTGATTATACGATTGAAGTTAGGGCTGGAGCAGAGGGATGTAAAGACTTGGTTGTAGTAGATAAGTTTACCCAGAATAAAAACTTAGTCACTTATGAAGGGATTACAACGGCTGAAAAAGCATTGAATAATGAAAAAAATAATTATAATCCATATGAGAAAAGAGACTCTGATGCAACTACAGGAAGTATATATTTGGCAAATGCAGATAATTCTGAACAGAAGATTCCAGAGTTAAATGAGCCAGGAAGTTTTGTATGGACTATTGGTAATATGAAGCCAAATGAAATTCGTACATTACATTATTATGTAAAATTATCAGATAGTGATGGAGTTATAGATGTTAGAAATAATCAGAGTATAAAAAATACAGCTATTGTATATGCAAAGGGGAATAATAATCAAGTATTCAAAAAGGCAGAAAAAGAAGATACATTTATTCCTCAATTAAATAAATCAATGAGTAAGACTGTTTTACCGCAAAATGGAAAGAATTATACTAGGGATAAAGATGGTAATTATACAATTAGTTATAAACTAGAATTTACTTCTAATACAGATAGTAACCCTAATACAGATAGTAACTATCCATTAAAGGATTTTGGTTTCTGGGATTATTTAAGTAAAACAGATGGTGATATTACTACAAATGGTGATATTACTTATGTTAAGGATTCAATCAAATTGTTTGAAAAGAAAAAGGGAAGTAGTAAGTATACTGAAATAAACAAAAACAATTTTAATGTAGAATGGGCATCAAGAAATAGTTCAGAATATTCGGATGATTGGAATGTAAATCGGCTTAGTTTTCATTTAAAAGGAAAAGATGGCCACCCAATCACTGTGAATCCTGGGGATTCTTATTATGTAACGTATAGTGTTAAGGTAAAGCCTGAAGTATTTGCGAAGATGCAAAGTGATTCGGTACCAATAAAAAATAGTTTTAGTGTGAATTCATCAAATGCGACACAAAAGGATGGTGCAAATCAAGGATTTATAGCTTCTAGCGAGATTACAACAGTTAATTTGGATGATTATAAATGGGTGAATAAGACTCAAACGGAGATTACCAAGGATACTCCGATAACTATGAGTGGGAAAAGGTATAATGAGCGTTTCGAAGAGGATAATGATACGACTACTTTTACAGTTCCCAAAGATAGTTATAAATATGAGGTTATAGTCAATAAAACACATGGATTATGGGATGTCACAAATGCTACTCTTCAAGATTCGTTTAGTCCAAAAGAAATGGTTTATGTGGGTTATGCAAAAATTAGCGCTCATGATGAAAAAAGTGGAAGTGATCAGACTCCTGTCTGGCTAAAAATTGATGGCAAATCAAGTTTTTCTATTGATTTAAAGAGAATAGGATTCAATAAAGAAAATACTTATTCATATACCATTGAATATTTTGCAAAACCTAAAGATTTACGTATGGTTAGTCAAGTAACTGTGACAAATACATTTGCGTTGAATGGAACTGTAAAAAAAGGAAATGATACATTTACTTTTGATAGAGTGAATTCTTCTTCTAGTGTTACTCTTGTGGGTGATTATAATATTGGGACTTCAAAGTACTCTTGGTATTATGAGAAACCAAAAGAGGATGCTACGTATTGGAAAAATGGAAAGCTTTATTGGGTTATTGAAGTGAGTGGTTCTGGTATCAAGAAAGGTACTAAGATTACTGATTGTATATCAAGTGATAGTAATCTTGAGGATCATTTTTTGCATAGTGATCCTCATGGAAATGATGGTTCGATTGTTGGAGTCTATTTGGATAATGAAAATCCGTCTACAAACTATACGAGTTTTGATGAATATAGTAAAACACATACACCAGCGAATATAGATGATTATTTCGATATTGAATATAACAAAGGTAAATTTGGAAATATTGCTTCTGTGGCTAGTCAAGACTATGGTAAATTGATATTGACTGCTAAAAAGAATATAGATCTTAATCAAAAAAATATGTATATTGTGATTCAAACAAAGCCTTGTAACTTACCGCGTGAGTATCGTAAGCCTCTAACCTATAGAAATGAGCTTTGGAAGAAAGATCCTGGTGAAGAAGATACCAAAATAAATTATGCGGATAAAAAGCTTTATTATGGTGGAGATATTTTAAAAGAGTTAGGTCAAGTATTTACTTATGATGGTACGAAAGTCGTTACAGATAGATCTGTTGGTGGTAAGGATATTGATTGGCAAGACCCTACAAGTAAAATATCTACAGAGTTATTAGAAAATAAAAAAGGTGTATATGCTTCATGGGCATTTAAACTGAATTATTCGGGTGAATTACAGGGTGATTATCGAGTCGAAGAACAAATTCCAGAAGGAATGGATCTTGCATATATTCGAATTAAATGGCATGGTCAAAATGCTTCTGATGTACAATCTACAGTAATTTCAAATTTAGGAAATGACTGGGATAAAATAGAAAATACTTCAACAAATGATAATGGTAATTCTCAGCCAACAACTTATTATGTGAGTAAAGACAAGAGAAGGGCATTGATTCAATTAGGTAGCTTTACTGCTAGTAAAGAAGAAGATACATATTCAGTTGATGTGCAGGTTGTTTGTAGAGTTACAGATTCATCTGTGTTGCTTGATGGCAATAGTCAAACATTTACTAACAATGTGACTCTTCTAAATAAAGATGGTTCAAAAACTATTGCGACCGCAAAATCGAATGCGACAATTCAAAAGAATAATTTAGAAAAAAGTCATGTTGAAAATGGAAAGAAGATCAATTATACAATTGTTGTCAATCCATTAGGCCAGAATCTACCTTCAAACGCAAGTGACAATAAACTTAAATTAATAGATGAATTAAGTAATACTTTAGAATTGGATTTAGCTTCTATTCAAATAGAAGGCGATAACAACAATATCGATAAGAGTTTTGATAAAGATACCAATACTTTAAAAATAACTGTTCCAAATGAACAAAGGGTTGTGATTAAATATACAGCTATAGTTAAAGCTGCGCCAGGTAAGCCGGTGGATCTAACTAATAAAGTTTATTGGGAAAATCATTCAATTAATGGTGGTAAAACGGATACTATTAATGAATATTCGTATAGTTTTAATGCGGCTGGTACATCAACAATTACCAGAAAGCCAGATTTAACAATTACTAAAATGGATGCTGATACGCTTAAGACGATGAGTAATGTTAAATTTAAGGTTTATGAATGTGAATTAAATAATGAAGAGATTCTGCGTGTTCAACCTGAAAAAGTGGAAGATGGAACAACTGATACGAATGGTACTTTTACACAGACTAAAGAATTCAATAAAATTTATGAGATAAAAGAAATAGAAACTCCAAAAGGATATGTTAAAAACAAAGAGTCAAAGTACATTATGTGTGTTAAACAAGATGCGTCTGGACATTTATCAGAAGATGTACAAGCATATATAGATTATTGTAATTCTAAACAAGATTCGAAATATACATATGTAGATAATGTAAGTGATTTTAAATTAACTATATCCAACGTTCAAAAGGGTATTACGGTTAAAAAGCAATTTACAAACAATGCTGCCGAAACTGATAAAAGTCCAGTGAGTGGTACTTATAAATTTGGATTGTATGATAATGCAAAAGGAATTAATGCAGAAGGAATTGGAAAACGATTACAAACTATAGATATTGAGTATAATCCTAAAAAGCCGGAAGATGTTTTGTCAGCAAAATTTAAAAACCCAGATGATCTAGACGGAACATATTATGTTTTTGAATTAGATCAAAATAATCAACCGATTTCAGCTTCTGCAACAGAAGCTACTATAAATTCAATGCAATATAAAGTGTTTTATGAAAGCAATTCAAAAGTTTATGAAAACAATTCAGAAACTCCAAATATTGCAAAAGTCGGTGATATGGTTACCGTGACAAACAAAAGCCGTACAAAAATACTACCTTCAACAGGTGGTACTGGAAACCTGATTTACAGGATGTCAGGGACAGCCCTAGTGGTTGTAGGAGTGATAAGCCTGTCAATTATAGATAAAAAAAAGAGAAAAAAGAAAGTAGGAGAAAGTAATGAAATTAATTAAAAAGATTGCAGCCATTATGTTTGCGTTCATGATGGTATTCTCATTAAGCACAAACGCAAAAGCAGAAAGTGGTTCAAAAACCGATAATACAAAAGGAACAATTACAATCAGTAATGCCATTAAAGGCCAAGATTACAAAATTTATAAAATCTTAGAACTAGAGAGTTTTAATGCTGACTCAGGTAAAGAAGCTTATTCATATAAAATCGCAACTGGATGGAATGAATTCTTTACTAATAATGGAGAAGGAAGCAAATATGTAGACGTAAAAAACGATTATGTGACATGGAAAAATGATGTAAGTCAAAAAGAAGTAGCAGAATTGGCAAAAAAAGCTTTAGTATATGCTAAGGGTCATAGTGATAAAGTTACTGCTGTAGATAAGGAACCAACTAGCGTAGATATTGATACAGAAACAGAAAAATTAACTTATTCTAATTTGGATTTAGGTTATTATTTAGTTGATTCAAGCGTTGGTGCACTTTGTGGTTTAAATACTACAAAACCTGAAGTTGATATTATTGAAAAAAATGGTGTCCCTAGTGTAGAAAAATTTGTTAGTGATGCATCAGATGGAACTTTTAAGGAGGATAGCTTTGCAAATATCGGGGATACTGTTTATTTTCAAACAATTATTACAGCAAAACAAGGTGCACATAACTATGTATTGCACGATAAAATGGATGATGCATTTACATTCGATGATAATATTGTTATAAAATCTGACAATACTGAGGTTGATAAAGCAAACTATACTATCTATTATAATGCGAATAATGAAACTGCTGAAAATAAAGATACAGATAAATGTACATTTGAAATAAAATTTACACAAACTTATTTGGATACATTGAAAAATGATCAAAAAATTGTTATTACTTATTCTGCAGTGCTAAATGATAAAGCGGTTATTAATAATGCAAATTCTAATAAGACACACTTATCATATGGAGATAACAAAGTATCAAACGAAGATAGTACTTCTACATCGACTTCTTCGATAAAGGTATTAAAATACACTGGGAATACAACACATACATTAAATGGTGCAAAATTTAAATTATTTACGGAACAAACTGGTGTTGATGCTTTAAAATTTGAAAAAATTGATGAACAAAATTATAGATTAACAAAAAAAGAAACTGGTAATGATGAAATTGAAACTGTTAAAGATGGTCAATTTACTATGCAAGGATTAAAACCCAATGTCACTTATTGGCTAGAAGAAACAGAAGCTCCAAAAGGATACAATAAATTAACTAAAAGAATTAAAGTTGAATTAAAAGAATATGGACATGTAGTTGTTGATGGAAAAGGAAATGGTTTTCCACCTCTTACACAAGTAGAAGTAGAAAATAATACTGGTTCAATCCTACCTTCTACTGGTGGTATGGGTACAACACTAATTTATTTGATTGGTGGTGCATTAGTATTAGGTTCTGGATTTGTTTTGGCTAACAAAAAAAGAGCGAAAGCTAAATAATTGAATTGAATGAATTTACGTTGTTGAGGGAGTGTTCTACATTCTCTTAACAACAGTAAAAAGAGGATTGTAGCGAATGTTTGTTACAGTCCTGTTCTTACTGTTGTTGAATAAAAAGGATAAAGGATATGAAACGGATCAGAGAAATTGTAGTCGTCTTATTTGTTTTTGTGTTTGTGTTATGTGATAGTGTAAGCGCAAATGGTATGGGTGGATTGATTATTATTGATAATGCGATTGATGGTGAGATGTATACGATTTATAAGATGTTGGATTTGGAAAGCTTTGATGGGGATAACTATTCTTATAAGATTTCTTCTTCTGAGTGGGATGAATTCTTTGTTTCTGGTGATGGTCGTTTCTATTTTGATGTAAATTCGAATGGTGGCGTAGCTTTTGTTGGGGATGAGCAGAGTATGGATTTGGTTGCTCAAAGGGCATTGGCTTATGCGAAATCTCATGAGGGTATTACGAAAAAAAGTCAACGGGCAGTTGGAGGTATTGTCGAGTTTAAAGATTTAGATTTGGGTTATTATTTAGTGGATTCAAGTGTAGGTGTTCTTTGTGGCTTGACTACTACGAATTATGTGGTTCGTGTTGAAGAGAAGAATGAAAAGCCTACTTTATCGAAGTATGTGAAGATGGATAGTACGGATTCTTTGGGTAAGTATGCTACGGCTGGTATTGGTGATGTGGTGTATTTTACGAGTGTTATAAGGAATTTTAAAGGTGCTGAAAATCTTGAACTTACGGATGTGATGGAGAAGGGGTTATCGTTAAATTTGGATTCAATTGTTGTTTCTTTGGTTAATGATAATTTGATTATAGATTTAAATGAAAATGAGCATTATAGTGTATTGGATTTAGAAAATGGATTTGAGGTTTTATTTACTTTTGATGGTTATAGAATTTTAGAAAATCATTGTATGGATTGTGATATAAGAATTTCGTATAGTGCCATTGTTAATGGGGATGCATGTATCAATAATGCGAATGTGGCTAGTTTGAAATATGGTGATCATCATGTGTCATTATCGGATAAGGTGAATGTTGGTGTATTGAGTATTCCAGTGTTTAAGTGTTCGGTGAATAGAGTTTAGTTTGTATACAAGTGAAGTGGATGCATTGAATGATGTGAATTGTATTCGTTTTATTGAAACAAAGGATTCTAATGTGTTTCAAAAGTCGGATTTGGGTCAGGGTCTTATAAAGACGGATAGCAGTGGTCGCTTTGTTCTTTCTGGTTTGAAGTCTGGAAGGTATTTTCTTAGGGAGGTTCAGGCTCCTAGAGGATACAATAAATTGAGTGATGTTGTTACTGTTGTGGTGAATCCTGTTGTTGGTTCTTCAAATGAAATTATGGGTCAGTCTTTGCTGGTGTTTTATGGTATGAATATGGGTAAGGCTGAGGTTGAGGTTGAAGTTCAAAATCGGAGTGGTAGTTTATTACCTTCTACAGGTAGTATTGGAACAAGGTCTATTTATTTAATTGGTTTTGTATTTGTGCTTGTTTCGTTTGTATTATATAGAAAGTTTAATGATTAGTTTTTTGTTGTTAGGGGAATGGATTGTAAGATGAAAAAACATATTTCAACTATAATTGCGATACTTGTTTTTGTGACTGGCTTATCGTTGTTATTGTATCCTACTGTTAGTAATTATTGGAATTCTTTGCATCAAAGTCGTGTTGTGGCAAATTATTCGGATGCTTTGGCTAAGATGGATCAAAAGGATAAGCAGGCTGAGATTGATCGGGCTGTTGAATATAATGCTGGGTTAATAAATAATGGTGGTCGTTTTACTCCAAGTGATTCTGAGCTTAGTGAATATAAGAGTCTATTAAATGCGGATGGTACGGGTATGATGGGGTATGTCACGATTCCTAAGATTCAGGTGAAGCTTGCGATTTATCATACGGTAGATGAGTCTGTGTTGCAGATAGGTGTTGGTCATTTAGAAGGTTCGAGTCTTCCTGTAGGTGGTGCTAGTACGCATTGTGTTATTTCATCTCATAGAGGTCTTCCGAGTGCGAAGTTATTTACGGATTTGGATAAGCTTAAAAAGGGTGACTATTTTTATTTACATGTATATGATAAGGTGCTTGCATATCAAGTAGATAATATCGCAATTGTTGAGCCGAATGATTATGGTTTATTAGAAATTGAAGAAGGTAAGGATTTATGTACATTATTTACTTGTACGCCTTATGGTATTAATACGCATCGATTACTCGTTCGTGGACATCGTGTAGAGAATATGATGGATGAGAAGAATTTAACGGCAGATGCTGCAAAGGTGAATCCTTTAGTTGTGGCTAGTGTCATTGGTTTGATTATTTTGAGTATTGGGTATGTTGTATATCGAATTCGAAAGAGGGGGTGTAGGTGATGAAAAAAGGAATTTATTTTATATTTATTTCTTTATTGTGTTGTCTTTTACCTACAACTCTATTCGCAAAAAGTGATTGGATGAATTTGGATGTTTCTTGTCCAATATCGGATATGAAGGTTTCTTTATATCGAGTAGCGGATGAGAATTATAAATTGACAGGTGTATTTTCGAATTATTCTGTTGATTTAAAACAGGATGTACAAGGGGCTGCCAATGCATTAGAGAATCGTATTTTAATGGATGGTATTGAGGCAGATGCTTATGCTACTTCTGACTCTTCTGGTAAGGCTAGTTTTTCGGGTCTAGAATCCGGTATTTATTTGGTGGTAGGAAAAGAAGTTGAATCGAATGGTGTATTTTATATGCCACAAGTATCTTTAGTTTCTTTAAGTGGCGATTTAAGTGTGGATTTAAAGTATGAGACTAGTAATAAGGCGAGTCGTATTCATGTATTAAAGGTATGGAAGAAGGATAATAAGAAGTCTCGTCCTAAATCGATTGAGGTATGTTTATTAAGGTCGGATGGTATAGTGATTGATAAAGTGAAATTAAATTCGGATAATCAATGGTCTTATACTTGGGATTCTCTATCAACTTTATATACATATAGTGTAATGGAAACAAGTGTTCCTTCTGGCTATAAAGAGAGTTGTACTCGTGAAAAGGATACGATTGTTTTAACGAATACGGGTAGTGATAAATATCGTGTTGAAAAGAAAGATGAAGTACTTCCAAATTCAGGTCAATTGTGGTGGCCAGTTCCCGTATTATTATTTGTGGGTCTTGTGTTGTTTGGCTTAGGACGCCATTTGAAAAATGAAGAATAGATTGTATCGATATGTTTCTTGGATTGGAATCTTTTGTGTGGTGTGTTCCATTTCTTTATGTTCTTATAATGTATATGATTCGTATCGATCTTATTTTGTTTCTAAACAAAAGATGAATGCGTATCATGTTGTAAAGACAAGTGTTGGCTCTATACCGGATTATGTATTAAATCCAGATATGGATATGCCTGAAGTGGATGTGGATGGAATTTCTTGTATTGGTACTTTAGAAATTCCTAGATTAGATTTGAATCTTTGTGTTACAAGTACATGTAGTGATGAAAATATGAAACAACTTCCTTGCCGATATTATGGTAGTATTTATAAAAGTAATATGGTAATTGTAGCGCATAATTATTGGTTTCATTTTGGTAGGTTAAATACGTTAAAAAGTGGGGATGCCGTTATTTTTACGGATGTTTCAGGAAATTGTTTTAAATATAGTGTTGACGCAATGGATGTAGTGAGTCCAGAAAGTGTAGCTGAAGTAACCAATGGTAAATGGCCACTTACGTTAGTCACTTGTACTTTGGATAGTCAAAATAGAGTTGTTGTGAGGTGTAAGTAGGATGCTTATTTGATAAGTGTCCTTTTTGTATATTAAAAACGTAAAATCTGTTTGAATATTTTGAAATTGATAATATAAGAAAATAAAAACGTAAAAACCGTTTTTAAAGGAGGATGCATATGAAAATATTTCGTGTTACTGCAAATGGACTTCCACTTTTTAAAGAAGATTTGGATATTTGTTTTTACACACAACAACGTGTAAGTGAGAACGATAAGTGTAGTTTGTATAACTTGGTTGATAATCATTATCTTCATACAACGAATGCCTTTATTGGTATTAATGCGTCTGGTAAAACTTCGGTATTAAAGGTTATTGATTTAGCTTTGAATATCGTAAAGAATGAATCTATTAATCATGTGGAATCTAAAACTATTCTTGGTGGAGCTAAGCGGGCTACAATTTGCGTTTATTTTTATATATTAAGATTATGGTTTCGGAACAGAGAAATATGAAATGTGAAATAGTGTTAAAATATCACAAGATATGAATTATCAGGAACGACAAAAAGGGCTATTGAAAATAGCCAATATTTTATATTTGTCTTTAGTTGTTGAATTATTTTTTTACAATCATTTTATGATCACATTCAGGGCAGTGCATCATATAGTTTTCTTCAGGTTCATTTGGAA
>OJNV01001301.1_pt1 | contig 12135 bp, 10 predicted proteins | sample 1597961 | NCBI WGS metagenome assembly OJNV01 (sample SAMN01915220, study PRJEB22387) | human gut metagenome | isolation source: stool | host: Homo sapiens | place: USA
GCTGGGTTCAGAACGTCGTGAGACAGTTCGGTCCCTATCTGTCGTGGGCGCAGGATATTTGATGGGAGCTGTCCCTAGTACGAGAGGACCGGGACGGACGTACCTCTGGCGCACCAGTTGTTCCGCCAGGAGCATAGCTGGGCAACTACGTACGGATCGGATAAACGCTGAAAGCATCTAAGCGTGAAGCCGACCCAAAGATAAGATATCCCACTGATTGAATCAGGTAAGATCCCTTGTAGACTACGAGGTTGATAGGCACGATGTGTAAGTGGAGCGATCCATTCAGCAAGTGTGTACTAATAGATCGAGGGCTTGACCACAATTCGCTTGAATTCTCAAGTCAATGATAAAATGTGAGCAGTGATTATTCAGTTTTGAAGGCACGTCCTTCTACAAACACTGGACAAAGTAAAACAGAAATGTTATACTGAACCAGTCATATTGGTCGGTGACGATGACGGTGAGGTTCCACCTGTTCCCATTCCGAACACAGAAGTTAAGCTCACTCGTGCCCAAGATAGTTCGCTGGAAACGGCGCGTGAAAATAGGTAGTCGCCGACTTAAGTAAAGCTCTGAGATGAAAGTCTCAGGGCTTTTTTGTTGTGTATTACCAAAATGCGAAGATACAGTTTGTTCAAACCGCGCATAGCGTACTGCTTGACAAACTGACTACTATGTAATACAATGTAGATATGCTACAACGCATTGCATAGTAGATAGAAAGGAGGAAGCGGATTGGAAAATAATGCACAGCTGCTAAAGGGTGTATTGGAATATTGCGTGCTGCGGCTGATTGAAAAAGAACCAACCTATGGCTATGAAATAGTGATGCAGTTAAAACAGGTCGGTTTTGCAGAGATCAGCGAAAGCACGCTGTATCCGCTGCTTTTACGCCTGGAGCAGCAGGAGAAGGTGACAGTGGAGCGGCGACCTTCTCCCAAGGGACCAAGCCGGAAGTACTATGTGATCACCGAAAGGGGGACGGATTCTCTTTTGGATTTTCAACAGGAATGGAACCGCCTGTGCGGTTTGGTAGAAAAGATTTTTCGGGAGGATAGAAGATGAATAACTATTTCACCTTGCGAAGAGCGAACCGTCTGCGCGTAAAACTGCTCAACAGCAAAAGCCAGGAGCAAATCAGAGAGGTTATTCGATATCTGCGGCGTACCAGTTGGGATGAGTGCGGCGTAGAGCTGATATACAGTGACCTGATCGATATGGCGGTGCAGGCCAATGAGAATGAGCAGGAACTGTTCAACGTGATTGAGGATGCAAAAACCTTTGCTGAGGAGGTTAAGTCAAGCCTTAAAACTTTGAGGACTGGAGATTATTTCTGGTTTGTGGCACCACTGTATTTCTTCTTTGGCTGGGGGATAGGGGGGCTGCTGCTGTATCCGGTGGTTCCGGACTGGGTGTTTGAACTCTCACTTGGGTATTTGGTGCAGCTTGTGGTCTGCATAACTGCTTTTTGCTGGCTGTTCCGGAAGATGATGGAGCAGGCGGGGTTTCCGCCAAGCAAGCATCGTCTGAAATACTGCGGCTGGCTGGTGCTTTATATTGCAGTGCTGTATGCAACAGGTGCATTTTTTACACGGATCGCTGGAGCTTTTGTTTTGCTGCGCCTGCCGATTTTGCCTTATGCCCTTTTTAGCCTCCTGCTGGGTGCGGGGTTGTATGGCATAAAATTTTGGAAGTATGGCAAAGATGAACGCTTGAGAGAACGTATCTGAATCCTCCTTATGATGTACGTCTGCCGGGCCGTGGAAAACGAGTTCATCCCTGACCTGAACAAAGTAAAGAAGCGCTTCATCCTCTCCCGGATGAGGCGCTTCTTTTCTCATAGATGATGGGTGCTTACTGCCCTCCGTGGCGGCGGGCCTCGGCGGCAAGCTCCTGCTGCAGCGCGGCCTTGCGATGGTCGAGCAGCAGGTCTTTGTTGTACCGGAAATAGCGGTCACAGCCATTTTCGGTGATGAAGGCATGGGAGGCGGGATTCAAGGTCAGCTCCGTGACGAACACCACCATCTCCTGGCTTTCGGCAAAGGCATTCTCCATAAAGTCAAATGCAGCTTCCAGTGCGGCGCTGGCGGCTTCCTGTGCCTGATCCCGGGCCTCTGCAAGGGACTGGAACTGTATGCGCAGGAGATCAAAGGCGGGCTGTGTGCTCACAGCATTGGCACGGCGCAGCTCCGCATCCCAGCTGCGGAGGGCGGCATATACCTGCAGGCGGGTATTCAGCGCGTCATGGCTCAGCAGACCGGCGGCACGCTTGCGCTGGGTCTCGGCATCATAGTCCGTGACCATCTGACCGAACAGGGTAAGCTCCCCATCCGGGATGTCTGCAGGCAGGGTGGAAAAGCCCTGTTTGGCCTCCCTCAGGAAGGCGTAGCAGGCATCGGCAACGGCATCGGCCTGCCGGGAAGCAGTGAACCGGGTGTTCAGACCGGATAGAATCAGACTGACCAGCGAGAGCCGTTCATCAAACGGTGCATTGAGCAGGCGGGCATAAACGGCAGGCTTGACCTGACCGGCCAGGATCTCCTCTACGCCGTAGTCATCACGATACTTATAATAGAGATCAAGATAGGCAGAGAAGTCCTCTGCGATCTTCTGGTGCTGGAGATACTGCCGGATGAGTGCTTCATCTGCCTGCAGGCCCAGCGATTCATAGGTGTCCAGCAGGTTGGACAGATCCTCCCAGCCGCGGGCAGTGACGAACTGTGTGCCGTCCACATCGGCGTTGATCTGGTAGAAGTTCTGGGGATGCAGATCGAGGTAGCTCAGGATGGCACTGTGGATGTGGGCCGTGCGGGCGTAATCCTTCCATACCTGCAGGTCGGGCTCAATGTCCATCCGACGGACACGATCCAGCGTGACGATATCGAAATCACGGACGGATTTGTTATACTCCGGCGGGTTGCCTGCCGCCACGATGACCCAGCCGGCAGGCACTGCCTGGTTGCCGAAGGTCTTGCACTGCAGGAATTGCAGCATGGTGGGGGCCAGCGTCTCGGAAACGCAGTTGATCTCGTCGATGAAGAGAATGCCCTCTTTCAGGCCGGTGGCTTCCATCTTGGCGTAGACGCTGGAAATGATCTCGCTCATGGTGTATTCGGTCACAGAGACATCCTTGTCGCCATAATGGCGCTGCCGGATGAAGGGCAGGCCCACGGCGCTCTGGCGGGTGTGGTGGGTGATGGTGTAGGCCACCAGTGCCACGCCGCACTCCCGGGCGGCCTGCTCCATGATCTGGGTCTTGCCGATGCCCGGAGGGCCCATCAGCAGGATGGGGCGCTGCCGGATGGAGGGAATGGCATACTCGCCCAATGCGTCCTTGGCCAGGTAGGCTTTGACAGTGTGTTCGATCTCTTCTTTGGCGCGTTTGATATTCATAAGTTCACATCCTCACGAGTTGTTCAATTCACGGTAAGGGTCGTCCTCTTCGGCCAGCGCGTCGGCCAGTGCCGATGCGGCCCGGGCCGTTGGCCCTGAAAATTCATCCTCATCCAGAACCACCTTCATGGCCCAGGGGGGAACGTTGGCATCATCGAATTTTTCACCCAGGAACAGGAACGCGGTGTCGTAGGCCGGGCGGCGGGCCGGGTAGGTACCCATGCCATCGGTAAAATAGAGCAGGCCCCGCAGGTTGGAGAACTTCTTCTCGGCGCAGAGCTGGTTCACATATTCAAAGGCAGGCCGGAAATCGGTGCCGCCGCCGCCCCGCAGCTCAAAGTGGTTCATGGCATGGATGAGCTCGTCTTCGTTACGGATGAGCAGATCCTGCCGGATGGCGTTGTCTGCCTGAATGAGATGCAGGTTCATCCGGTGAAAGAAGTTCTCCCGCCCTTTCAGCAGGGTATAGGTCTCGGCCAGAAAGGCCCGTACCAGCTCGCCGGAGGTGGAGTAGCTGGTATCAATGACCAGCGCCAGCTCCTCGATCTTCTTGCTTTCCCGGGTCTCCAGGGGCTCGATCAGGGGCATGTTACCGTAGACCGACAGGCCGTAGGTGTAGAAGTTCAGGTCGAACTCATCCGGATCGAGGTGGACCTCCTCCCGGGTCACGCAGAACCGCCGCAGGAAATCCTGATAGCTCCGGCGGCTGCGGTTGGCGGCCTTGACCTGCTGCTTCAGGGCATCGGCACCGTCACCGGCTTCCTTGTCCCGCAGGTCCAGCTCGGTCTGCATCCGCTCACCGATCTTCTGCCACGTCTTCTGGGGCAGGGGCGTGGGCATCTGCTGGGGCTGCTCGGGGGCATCCTTGGGCCACAGGCGGTGGTCATCGGTGTAGAATTCCCGCTCCAGCTGGCGCAGAATGCCGGGGGTCTGGCCAGCCAGCCATCGGTAAGCCGGGGCAGCGGCCACCACCCTGCCCTCCGCGGCAATGGCGGCGTAGGCGTTCTGGCGCACCCAGGTCAGCGGGCGCTTGACACTGAAACGATTCAGGCTGTCCAGCACATTCTCTACGGCGATATCGCAGGCCAGATTCCACAGCCGGGCATCACGCTTGCCCTTGAGCCAGAGATGCCGGAATACGCAGTGGAATACCGTGTGCAGATACAACCGATTGAGATATTTTGGATTCTCCTGGTAGAGCCGCAGCAGGGCGCTGGGCTGATAATAGAGGTTCACGCCGTCTGTGGCCAGCACGCCGCACCGCTCGTCCGGTACTGGGGTCAGGGCACTGAGCGCCATATCCAGAAAGCGGAAGTCGAGGTACAGCCCGCTGCGCACCACCGCCAGCACCTCGCCGCCCATCCGGGCCTGCCACTCCTCGTGGGTCTCAGGGCGTTTGGATGCAAAGGGCTTGCGGGGGTCGAAGAATTTTTCTTTTTCAGAAATCAAAATCATACCTCCGCTTCTTCGGGGCGGAACCCCTCTTTTTGTGCTCTGCGTCGGCCAGCAGCGCAGCAGCAGCTGCGTTGTCTGCCTTGGCGGCAAGCGCCGCGCCCTCAGCAAAGGCAGCAGCATCCAGCACATCCAGCGCCAGCAGATCCTTTATGCTGTCGGTATCCTGTGCCTTCAGCAGGCGCTGGAGCACGAGGCCGGTGTGAGAGGCCAGAAATTCACGGTAGGGGTCCTTTGCCTTTTCGGTCAGGTTCCATGGCCAGCGCAGGCGGTCGAAGCAGAGCATGGCCATGATGTTGGCATCGTCGGCGTCGTGCCCCTGCGGGAAAATGGCGTCGTATTCTGCCGGGAGGAATTTATTGTTCAAAAAACACTGCCGGTAATGATATCCCTGCCCGGAAAAGGTGTGCAGCAGGATGTGGGCGGGGGTCTCCTCGATATCCTCCCAGTAGGCGGGGTACCACAGCGCCGCCAGCGGCGCGGGGGCATCGGCGGGCCAGAACTGTGCCTGCACGGCCTCGGTGATGTTGTTCACCAGTGCAAACAGCCCAGTGGGCTGCTCCGGTGCGGCCTGCACCCGCAGGGTCTCCAGCGCAAAGCAGTTCAAAAACACATCACTGCCCACGGTCAGTCCCCCGCTGCCCACCGTGAGCAGGCGTAGGCTGCGGCAGTTATAAAAGGCGCAGCTGCCGATGACCTGTACGCTGTCCGGCAGGGTGACTTCTTCCAGAAAGCTGCCGCACACCGGGTGCAGTTCCATTTCGTCCGCGGCCGGGGCGTCAAGGTCAAAATCGTACCGGCGGGCGGGCTTTTGCCCCACCACCTGCCCGAATGCCCGGGTCAGCCGCACCGTGCCGTCTGCGCTTACTGCGTAGCGGCAGAGGGCATCCGCCGCAGGCAGGCTGCGGGGCTTTTCCGAGAAACAGTAGTCGCCCAGCTCGGTCAGGGCAAAACTGCCGCCCGCCGGGGCGGGCAGAGTGCCCGGCAGCGCCACGCAGGGCGCTGTGCCGTACCCCCGCACCAGCCGTGCCGTCTGTGCCGAAAGGGGCAAGATATCCAATATCAGTTCATTTGCCTGTTCTACCATGCTGCGACCTCGTTTTTCTGCATTTCATTCAGCTTTCAGTATACCGCGAACAGGGGGTGATTGTCTAGTGCAGAGAAAGATTTGAACGGGTCTGTGCAACGGGGCGCGGCACCCGGCAGCTCTGCCGGTACTCCCCTTTTGTCACATCTCGTTCAAGTTCTCTGCCCCGCCGGTGCTGTTAAACGAAATTGCCGTATAAAACAAAAAGACAGCTATCAAAAGCTGTCTTTCTTGTGGTGCAGGAATGCAATCCAAATCCGAACCATTTCCCTTTGATGCGGCTTTTGCCGCTTCTCCAAAGGTGACGGTCTGTGTTCCTTCTTTATAGTTGAAGGTTATCAAAGCCTTATCGTCATACAGGTAAATTGCATTGATGAAGGTATCCACCAGCGCCTGCCGCTGGTCTTTCAGGCGCATATCCAGCTTGCGGAACCGCAGCAGCCATCGCAATCCAACTTTTGATCGTTTGCAACATCGTTGGATTGCATATCGCAAATATGCTGTTTTCGTGTTGCACTATTTTCTTAACTTGCGAAAAAATCACAGCAGTGCGTTTTCCAGATCACTCAGCATTTCGCTCAGTGCCTGAATGCCGCCCTCTGCGGTGTACCAGACATTCGGGTGTGCCAGATAAACGACGTGGCCGTTCTTGTAGGCATCCGTGCTTTCCACCAGCTCGTTTTCCAGGATCTCCTGTGCCATCTGTGCGCCATCGGTGCCAATGGCTGCATCACGATCCATTGCGAAGATGTAGTCGGGGTTCTTGTCCACAATGAACTCGAAGGAAGCCTCGTTGCCGTGGGTCGAAGTGTCGATATTGGCATCCACGCCGATGTTCTCAAAGCCGATCTCCTTGCCGATGATGGAGCAGCGGCCATCGTTGCCCAGAACATTGAAGCTGCCGCTGGTGGTCATGCCGACGATGGCAGTCTTGCCCTCTGCAAAGGCTTTCAGGGCATCGATGCGGCTGTCAAAATCCGCCATCAAAGCTTCCACATGGTCTTCCAGACCAAAGATAGAAGCGATGGTCATGGCGTTTTCACGGGTGCTTTCCACAACGCCCTTTTCGGCGTCGGTCGAAAGGAAAACAACGGGTGCGATCTCGCACAGAGCATCATAGGATTTGGACAGGCGTCCGCCGATAAAAATGATGTCCGGCTCGCAAGCCATGACTGCTTCCATATCGGCTTCCTTGATGTTGCCAAGGTTCGCAATGCTGTCATTGGTAACATAGCTCTGAAGATAGTCCAGAGAGGTGGATGCCGTGCCGACCACACGGTCGCCAACGCCCAGTTCATCCAGAATGTCCAGAGAAGCAAGGTCGAGGATCGCAATGCGCTGCGGGTCAAAGGGCACTTCCACGTCCACTAACTCCTTTGCACCGTTGAACGCCTTGATGGTCACAGATTCCGGTGCAGCTTCCGAAGAGGCTGCGGTTTCGCTGGATGCATCCACAGAGGATGCCACGGAGCTTGCCGTGGAGGAGGAAGCACCGCAGGCGGCGAGAACACCCGCTGCACTCACAGCGGCCATAGCGGTCAAAAACGAACGACGAGAAATTTTCTTCATAAGAATGCTCCTTTTAAAAAGTACTGAAATCAATAATATATCGACAAAGGCTTGCCTTCGATCTGCATGATCTCAAAGTCTACCTTGTAGATATCGGACAGGTTTTCTTTGGTGATCACTTCCTGCACGGTGCCAAACTTTGCGATTTTTCCATCCACGAAGGCGCAGATGTAGTCGGAATAAAACGCAGCATAGTTGATCTCGTGCAGAACAAGGATCACCGTTTTGCCCAGCTCATCGCACAGACGGCGGACGATGCGCATAAGGTTGGTTGCATGGTAAATATCCAGATTGTTGGTCGGTTCATCCAGTAGGATATACTCGGTATCCTGCGCAATGACCATCGCAATATAGGCGCGCTGCCGCTGACCGCCGGACAGTTCATCGATGAACTGTTCCTCAAAATCGCCAAGTTCCATGTAGGCGATGGCACGGTCAATGATCTCGTTGTCCTCTTGGGTCAGCCGCCCGCCGGAGTACGGAAAGCGGCCAAATGCAACCAGCTCCCGGACGGTCAGCTTCATCTGGACATTGTTGGCTTGAGTCAGGATGGCGAGCCGCTTGCTCAGCTCCCGGCTTTTCCAGCGCGTGATCTCCGTCCCCTCAAAATCCACAAGACCGCTGTCCCGTGCAATCAGCCGGGACAGCATTCCCATCACGGTGGATTTTCCTGCGCCGTTCGGACCGATAAGGGAAAGGACTTTGCCTTTCGGAATCTCAAAACTCACGCCATCGACAACGGCTTTGCCATCGTAGCGTTTGGTGATCTCTTTTACAAACATGGTGTTATGCCTTTCTCTGGGTGAGCAGCAGATACAGGAAATACACGCCGCCGCCCACGGTGATGAACACGCTGACCGGAACCGAGTAAACGAATACCCGTTCCACCAGAAGCTGTCCGCCGATCAGAACAGCCATACCGAACAAAACAGAGCCGGTGATGAGCTGGCTGTGCCGGTAGGTGCGCAGGAACTGCCGGGAAAGGTTGGCAATAATAAGCCCCAGAAATGCCAGCGGCCCAACCATCGCGGTGGCTGTTGCAATGTACAGTGTGACCCCCAGCAGCAGCCGGCGGATGCAGCGGTCATAGTCCACACCCAGATTGATGGCCTGATCTTTGCCCAGTGTCAGAACGTCCAGCAGCGCAAGCTCTTTCCGGAAGGCAAAGGCGACCAGCGCCAGAACCACAACGGACAGCACCAGAATCGCCGAATTGACATTGGAAAAGCTGGCGACCAGATCCGTCAGCAGCGTGTCGTACTCGTTGGGGTCCATCACACGGGTCAAAGTCGTCTGGATGCTGGAAAAGAACGAGGTCAGCACCGTGCCGATAAGCAGAACGTACAGAACATTGTGGTTCGTTTTCTGGAACAGATAGCTGTAAATTACGGTGGCAACAGCGCCCATAATGGCAAGGTCTACCGCAAAGGCTGCGTTGGCATTGACCGCCAGAAAACTGCCCGAACCCGCCACAAAGAACACCGCTGTGTGGATCAGCGAGTAAAGCTGGTCCATACCCAGTAGGCAGGGCGTGACGATGGTGTTGTTGATGATGGACTGAAACACGATGGAGGCACTTCCGATGGCAAAGGCTGTAATGAGCATGGCGATCAGCTTGGGCGTGCGGATGCGCATGGCGTAGGCAAATAATTTTTGGTTTTCAAAATGGACACCCACTGTCATATAGCCTACGCAGGCCAGCAGAACAAGAAGCAGAAGGATCAGCAGGCGCAGATGGTTTTTGTGCGTTTTCATGCTGCACCTCCGGTTTTCTTGGCAGCTTTGCCCAGCCGGACTGCCTTGCGTCCATGCCGAAGCCGATACAGCAGCAGACCGACAAACAGGATACTGCCGATAACGCCAACGATCAGCTCGATGGGCAGCTCGTAGGGATAGATCACAACCCGCCCGATCATATCGCAGACCAGCACGAACACAGCGCCAAACAGAGCGGTATCCACCAGCGTTCCGCGGATCTGGTCACCCTTGAACATTGCTACGATATTGGGCACAATGAGACCGATGTAGGAGATCGAGCCGACCACGACAACAACGGATGCCGTGATCATGGCAGCAATGGTCAGCCCCATAAACAGCACCAGATCATACGGAACGCCGAGGTTCTGAGAAAAATCTTTTCCCATGCCCACGATATTGAAGTGGTTGGCAAATACAAATGCCAGAACCACCAGCGGTACCGTCAGCCAGACAAGCTCATACCGCCCACGAATGACGGTGGAAAAATGACCGACCAGCCAGCTGGAAAGAGCCTGTGTCATTTCATATTTGTAGGCAAGATAATTGGTAACGCCCATTACGATGTTGGAGAACATGATGCCGACCAGCGGGACCATGACAACATCCTTGAACTGGATACGCTGGATGAACCAGACAAAGACCCATGTACCCAGAACGGCACAAACGAAGGAAAAGGCAGCACGTCCCCACAGGGTAGAACCCGGTGCAAACAGCAAAGCCAGCAGAATGCCAAACTGCGCAGAAGAGATCGTTGCGCCTGTGGTGGGCGAAACAAACTTGTTCATGCAGAGTTGCTGCATGATAAGCCCCGCCACGCTCATGCCGATGCCTGTGCAGAGGATGGCAAGCAGACGCGGCAGGCGGGAGATCAGAAAGATCTCCCATGTTTCCACGCTGCCTGTAAACAGGTCAGAAGGCCGGATGTCCAGCACCCCGACAAACAAAGAACAAACCGAAAGAATCATCAGCAGAACGCCGAGAAAAACAGTGGAACGATGATTACGAATGAAAAGCCCTCCTCGAGATTAGCATAAACTAACTTTTTGAAAATAAAAAGAGAACGCCTGCGTGTGAAGAAACTGGTCTTACGTGTTCACACACAGCGCGTTCTGATGGAGGGATTATATCATAGGGCATTGATGGGTTTCAAGTGGCAAACTCTTACGAAGGTTTTACATAACAAACCGTCCTTCTTTGTTGATTCCTACAAAGTTGCTCCGATTTATATCCGCACCAAAAAGTATAGGATTGGATTTCAAAATATACAATAAAAACGCAAAAAATAAATGCAAAGGCGATTCTTCACAAAAAGAGCCTTTGCATTTATTGGTAAAAATCACCATGCGGTTTTAACGCAAAATCTCGAGCAGCCGTCTGCCGGCTTCCTGCTGCGATTCCCCAAACGGCACCGCCAACTCCTCCCGCAGGACGCGCTCTACCATCTGGTAGAAGTAGGTATCCATAGCGTTGATCTTCCGCCCGCGGTTCTGCTGCTGGGTCTGCTTTTGCCCCAGTTCCTTGAACAGGGTCAGGTACTGGTAAAAATCATTGGTGTGGAGCAGTGCCTGATAATGTTCTGCCAGCGCTGTCTGTACCCCCGCCGGGATAGGCAGCTTCTCCGCTTTGATGCGTGCAAGGTCGGCTTCCGCCTGCTGTGCCGGGGTCACCGGGCGCAGCGCCGCTTCCTTTTCCGTGGGGATATAGCTGCGGTCGTGGGAATCCGAAAAATAAGGCCGGAGGGTGTAATACTCTCTGGCGGACTCATCGCAAAAGCGCCGCAGCCCGACCCCTTCCACCTCGTGCACTCCCAGATTTCCGTAAACCACCAGTGCTCCCGCCTGAAACCGTGACATGGTATTTTCCTCGTTTCCTTGTATGGAAGGAGTGCAAAAACATACCTTCCAGCGTACTTTTACTCTTTATTATATTGTACCACGACTGGGCGGCTGGCTTCAAAGGGCATCTTCCACAAAGTTTTCCTCGTGCAATCTGCGCAGAATGCCCAGTACAATTCTTGTGCAAAACTGCCTTTGCAAATTCCAGACAGGCAGGCTATAATGATTTCGTACAACGAGTAGCACTCATGCGTAAAACCGGTTGCATGAGGGCTGCCCGTTGTTTTTGTTTGCCCCAAAATGGAAAGGTAAAGGTGAATCCCATGGAAAGTTCCAATCAATTTCTCGGCACGGAGCGCATCAGCAAGCTGATGCAGAAGTATGCGATTCCGTGCATTATTTCGCTTCTGGTCGGCGCACTGTATAACATCGTGGACCAGATCTTTATTGCAAACGCCAGCTATCTGGGCTCCTACGGCAACGCCGCCAACACCGTTGTGTTCCCGCTTACGGTTGTGGCACTGGCTATTGCCGTGATGATCGGTGACGGCTGCTGCGCCTTCGTCAGCATCAGCCTTGGGCAGAACGAGGTTCCCAAGGCAAAGCGGAGCGTCGGCAATGCAGTGGTGATGTGTCTGGTCAGCAGCATTGTGCTGGCCGCGCTCTATCTGATTTTTGCGGACAACATTCTCGCCATGTTCGGCGGAACGGTCAACGCCGAGACCTATCATCATTCCCAGGAATATTTCTTCTACATCACGCTGGGTATACCCTTTTATATGTTCGGGCAGGCCATGAACCCCATTATCCGTGCCGACGGCAGCCCCCGGTTTGCCATGGTGTCCACCCTTGCGGGTGCGGTGCTGAACATTATTCTGGACCCCATCTTTATCTTCGGCTTCCGCTGGGGCATGATGGGCGCGGCGGTGGCTACTGTGATCGGTCAGGTGGTCACCGCAGCGCTGGCGGTATGGTATCTGCTGCACATGAAGATCATTCGCCCGGCGTGGGCAGACCTTCGGCTGAAAGGCTCCATCT
>OJNV01001302.1_pt1 | contig 12117 bp, 10 predicted proteins | sample 1597961 | NCBI WGS metagenome assembly OJNV01 (sample SAMN01915220, study PRJEB22387) | human gut metagenome | isolation source: stool | host: Homo sapiens | place: USA
GGGCGATGAGGTCCGTGCGGGCCTGATCCTCCATCGCGGAGTCGATCACGTAGAGAAGTTCGTACTTATTCAAGACTTTCACCTCCTTGTGGACTTTGGCATGGCGCGGCAGCGCCACGCAAGGATGAATGCGCTACTTTAGATAGAATACCACAGCCTCCCCGGTTCCGCAAGTAAAATTTCCGCTTCTTTTCCGCTTTTTCCGTGCGCGCGGGCGGCGCCTCCGGCGGCGACGACGCACTCGCCATGTGCATCGCGCACGTCACGGGCATGGGCATCCAATGGGCCTATCTCTCCACCGATCTGGTGGTGCTCGGCCTGTCGCTGACCTACATCCCGCTGCGGCGCATCGGCTACTCGCTGCTGACCGTGCTCATTTCGGGCCAGCTCATTGGGCTTGTGCAGAGGCTCCCTCTCCCGTGGGATAAGCCGCGGCCGGAGGCTGCGGAATAACGCAAAAAGGAAGCAGATGCTTTGCATCTGCTTCCTTTTATTCCGCTTGCTTTTTGCCTCAGCCGACGAGGGATGCGGTATCCATGGCGATCATCAGCTCTTCGTTGGTGGGGATGAGCAGGACCTTGACCTTGGAATCCGTGGCGGAGATCACGCGCTCCTCGCCGCGGACGTTGTTGGCGTCCTCGTCCATCTTCACGCCCATGTACTCCAGGCCGGACGCGATCTGCATACGCTCGAGCGCGTCGTTCTCGCCGACACCGGCGGTGAAGATGATGGCGTCCACGCCGCCCATGACGGCGGCATACGCGCCGATGAGCTTCTTGACCTCGTAGGCGAACTTCTCACGGGCAAGCGCGCAGCGGGCATTGCCTTTCTCGGCGCCCTCTTCCAGATCGCGGAAGTCGGAGGAAACGCCGGAGATGCCCTCCATACCGGACTTTTTGTTGAGGATGTTCAGCATCTCGCCGATGGAGTAGCCGTACTTGTTCATCAGGTACTCCAGAATACCGGCGTCGATGTCGCCCGCGCGGGTGCCCATGGGCAGGCCGGCGAGGGGCGTGAAGCCCATGGAGGTCTCCACGCTCTTGCCGCCGTCCACAGCGGTGACGGAGGAGCCGTTGCCGAGGTGGCAGGAGATGAGCTTCAGGCTCTCGATGGGCTTGCCGAGCATATCGGCGGCACGGGAGGCCACATACTTGTGGCTGGTGCCGTGGAAGCCGTAGCGGCGGACCTTGTCGTTCTCGTAATACTCATAGGGAATGGCATAGGTGTAGGCCACGGGAGGCATCGTCTGATGGAAGGCGGTGTCGAACACGGCGACCATGGGCACGCCGGGCATGAGCTGCTGGCAGGCCTTGATGCCGATGATGTTGGCGGGGTTGTGCAGGGGCGCGAGGGGATTGCACTCCTCGATGGCGGCCATGACCTCGTCGGTGATGATGACGGACTTGGCGAACTTCTCGCCGCCGTGGACCACGCGGTGACCGACCGCGTCGATCTCCTTCATGGAGCCGATGACACCGTTCTTCTCGTCCACGAGGGCGTTGAGGACGGCGGCGATGGCTTCGTTGTGGGTGGGCATGGCGACGTCGGCGGCCTTGATGGCCTCCTTGCCCTCGAGCTGGGGCTTGTAGGTGAACTTGCCGTCGATGCCGATGCGCTCGCAAAGACCCTTGGCGAGCAGCGCGCCGGTGGCGGGATTGAGAAGCTGATACTTCAGGGAAGAGCTTCCTGCGTTGATGACCAGAACATTCATGTTGTTTCCTCCGTTTTCCAGGGGGCGGCGTCTTGCAATGTGCCCCAATTTCAGGTAAGATAGAGATGGGAATTGCGGGAATTTGTCCGACGGACCAATACATACGCCTTTTATTATAGCAAAAATTTCCGTGATGACAACCATAAATTTTTTTGCGGGAGCCAAAATTGTAACCATTTTGAGATGATTTTTATGCGGACTGCTGGTATCATAAGTGAGTATAATCCATTCCATCGCGGCCACGCCTGGCAGATCGGCGAGCTGCGCCGCCGTCTCGGCGCGGAGACCGCCGTCGTCTGCGCCATGAGCGGCAGCTTCGTCCAGCGGGGCGATTTTGCCGTCATGCGGACGCACGCACGCGCGGAGGCCGCCGTGCGCGGCGGCGCCGACCTCGTGCTCGAGCTGCCGCTGCCGTGGGCGATCGCGTCCGCCGAGGGCTTCGCCGCGGGCGGCGTGGGCGTGCTGGCGGCGACCGGCGCGGTGGACACGCTGGTCTTCGGCAGCGAGTGCGGCGACACGGAAACGCTGAAGGCCGTGGCGGCGGCGCTCGAATCGGAGTCCTTTGCCGCGTATCTGCGTCAGGGCTTACAGGAGGGCGTCTCCTTCGCCGCGGCGCGCGAAGCCGCCGCACGCAAGCTGCTCGGTGAGAAGGCCGCCGTCCTCGCGCAGCCGAACGACATTCTGGGCGTGGAATACTGCAAAGCCATCGCGCGTCAAAATGCTGTGATGGAGCCGCTGGCGCTGCCGCGAAGGGGCGTCGGGCACGACGGCGGCACAGCGGAGGGCTTCGCCTCCGCGAGCCACATCCGCGAGCTGCTCATAAACGGCGCGTGCGCCGACGAATTTCTCACGCCGGAGAGCGCGGCGATCTGCGCGCGCGAATGCGCGGCAGGCCGCGCGCCGGTGACGATGGCAAACGCCGAGCGGGCGATCCTCGCCCGTCTGCGCGCGATGCGTGAGGAGGACTTCGCCCCCTTCGACGGCGGCGGTGAGGGGCTTTATCACCGCTTCTACGACGCCGTGCAGCGCGAAACGAGCATCGAGGACATTCTCGCCGCGGCAAAGTCCAAGCGCTACGCCTACGCGCGGCTGCGGCGGCTGTTGCTTGCCGTCTATCTCGGCGTCACGCCGGAGGATATCCCGCAGCGCGTGCCCTATCTGCGTGTGCTCGCGTGTAACGAGCGCGGGCGCGAGGTGCTCAAAACGATGAAAACGACCGCCGCCGCGCCCGTCCTCACGAGGAGCGCGGACGTGCGGCGGCTGGACGCGGCCGCGCAGCGGCTCTTTCCCCTGACCGCCCGCGCCGAGGAGCAATACGTCCTCGCCTATCCGTCCCTTGCCGCGGCGAAGCCCGGCAGCGCGTGGACGACCGACCCGGTCATTCTGTGACCTCCCCCCTCTTTCAGAAAGGAGACACCGCATGAGAAAACTGCTTTCCACCCTGCTCGCGCTCTCGCTGGCGCTGTCACTCGGTGCCTGCGCCGTCAAGGTCGAGCCGGACAAACCCGACGAACCGGCAAAGGACGAGCTGCGCATCGTCTTTACCGAGGAACACCTGACAAAGGAAGTCGAGTACAAGGCCGACGACGGCACGGTGCTGCTGATCGAAAAATACGATCTGCCGCAGCTTGAGGTCCGCACGTCTGCCGACGAGGTCTATACGCCGCCGGTCAGCAATGCAGCGGTCGACGTCCCGCAGGAATACGCCGCGGCGCTTGCCTTCAACGCCGAGATGCAGCGCGCCGCGGACGCGCTGGACGTCTCCGCGCAGGAGGCGCTGGCAATGGCGCGGGAGCATTACGACAGCCTTGATGCCGAACAGCGCGCCTACTGGGCGAACTACGCCGACGAGCTGATCGTGGACGACATCTGCCAGTTCAGCGGTCTTGTGAGCGTCTGGGGCGGGGGTTACTCCAACTACGGCGGCGCACACGGCTGGGAGAGCATCCAAGCCTGGAGCTTTGACCTGACGACCGGCGAATTTCTGACGCTCGACGGTCTGGACGCGCAGCCCTCGACCGACAGCGCCCTCGGCGAATCGCTGACGCACACGCTGGCGATGGCGGTTCTGGAGCAGATCGACGCGCAGGGGCTGAGCGAGTATTACTTCGAGGACTACGCCTCCTACATCTTCGACCTTGCCGCCAACGCGAGCTTCTACTTCAACGACAAGGGCATGACCATCGTCTTCGACCCCGCCGTCATCGCACCCTATGCCGCCTCGGCGCAGAAATTCGAGATCCCCTACAGCCGCTTCTACAACGCGCTCGACAGCCACGCACAGTCTCTGCTCAATGTGCCGCAGGACGAGATCATCATTGCGGACTATTACACCACCAAAACACTCTGGTCGTGGTTCAACATGACCACCCCGCCCGTGGACAGCGGCGCGCCCGGCATCACGGTGGACGGTCTTCCCCTCGCCCGCGTCACGCTGGGCGACGTGAACACGCTCGACGAGCTGCGCGCGCTGCTGTGCGAGCACGTCAGCGCGGAGCTTGCCGACGAATGGCTCGCCACAGGCCGCTTTGTGGAGTCCGACGGCGCGCTCTACGCGGCGTGTGCCGACCGCGGCAGCGACATCACCATCGACACCGAGAGCTATCTGGTCGCGTGGAACGGCGATGCCGGCGAGATCATGCAGACCATCACCCGTCGGGAATGGAATGACGAAACCGGCGATTTTGTGCCTGTTCCCGGAAGCGAGACTTATTACGCCTACCCCTTTACCACGATGAACCGCCACGCGGTGTTCTCCGCGTTCCCCTGCCCCTACTGAAACAGCGCATAAAAAAAGCGGAGACTGTTCGACAGTCTCCGCTTTTTTCTATGCGTTTCAATCGACGTGCTCGCTCGCGCGCATGGCGAGGATGGTGCGCTCGATGAGGGTATCGAGATCCCAGCCGAGCATCTCCGCGCCGCGCTCGATGACCTCGCGCGAGCAGCCGGCGGCGAACTTTTTGTCCTTGTACTTCTTCTTGACGGACTTGACCTCAAGGTCGTCCACGCTCTTGCTCGGGCGCATGAGGGCGACCGCGCCGATGAGGCCGGTCAGCTCGTCGGCGGCAAAGAGGACCTTCTCCATCTCGTGCTGCGGCTCGGGCAGGCCGTCGAAATGCAGGCCGTAGCCGTGGCTGGCGGTCGCGCGGATCAGGCGCTCATCCAGTCCCTTTTCCCGCATGATCTCCTGCGATTTGATGCAGTGCTCGTCGGGATACATCTCAAAGTCAAGGTCGTGCAGGAGACCTACGGTCTCCCAGAAGTCGGCCTCGTCGCCGTAGCCCAGTTCATTTGCGTACCAGCGCATCACGTCGCCGACGATCTGGCCGTGCTTGAGGTGAAATTCACCCTTGTTGTACTCGTTGAGCAGCTCCCATGCCTGTTCTCTGGTCAATGCCATAACAATGCCTCCTTAGGGATTCTCGTCCGTGAAGTGGACGTGGTTGAAAATGTGGTCGGAGCAGAAGCAGTGATAGCCCGCGCACTTGGAGCAGTAGCGGAACTGCAGCTCCGGATTCGTGACATCGGTGCGGCCGCAGACCGCGCACTTGTGGCGGTAGCCCTGGCTCTGCTGCTCGCGCTGCGTCTGGCGGACGGTGTTGTGGAAGTGCGCCGCCTGCTTGCCCCTCACCTGCTCGCGCTTGACAAAGCGCCCGAGCTCCGGCGCAAAGAACACGAAGAAGTTCAGCAGCGCCACAAGCGGCAGCACCGCGCCGATCCAGTAGCGCCCGACGGCACAGAAGAAGATGATATACGCGAAGTAGCACGCGTCCAGAATGGCCATCCACTTGATCTTGACCGGAATGAAGAAGAACAGCAGCACCTGCGCGTCGGGATAGAGCGTGGCGAAGGCGAAGAACATGGCAAAATTCACATAGGTCGCGCCCGCCACCTGCCAGTCGTACCCGGTGATCAGGCTCGTGATGACCGCGCCGAGCGCCGTGAGGAGCACGCCGCTGAGGTAGTAGATGGTGAACTTCGCCGTACCCCACTCGCGCTCGAGCGTCGAGCCGATCCAGTAATAGAAATAGCAGCTCACCAGCAGCCAGAAGGGTCGCGTGTCCGTCGGCAGAAAGCTGAAGGACAGCAGCCGCCAAAGCTGCCCCTGCTTGAGCCCCGCCCAGCTGAAGCTGAGAATGGAGTAAAAGGAGCCTCCGTCAAGCGTGGAGAACAGGGAGAGCAGATAGAAGGCGATGTTGCCGATGACGATGTAGAGCATCAGGTTCGGAATGCCGAAGTTCGGATGCAGCACGCAGAAGCGGTCGATGCGGCGGCGCAGAGAATTCAAGGTCGATCCCTCCGATCGTGAAAATAGCTTATCCTGCATTGTACCCTATGCGGCGGAAAAAGTCATTACCAAATTATAAATTCCGCGAAAATTCCCGCCGCGCGGCGGGAATTTTTCGGCTCAGTAGTGATATTTTCTCCGCTTCGCGGCAAGGAGCGAAACGGTGACGAGCAGCGTGAGCGATTCCGCGGCGGTGACGGCGAGCCAGATGCCGTTGATGTCCAGCCACCTCGGCAGCAGCAAGATCGCCGCGACCTGAAACACCAGCGTCCGCAGGAACGAAATGAGCGCGCTGTCCGTGCCGTCGTTCAACCCGGTGAAGAACGCCGAGCCGAAGATGTTGAAGCCGAATACGAGGAACGAGACGGAGTAGATGCGCAGGGCGTTGACCGTCATATCGTGCAGCGCCGCGTCGTAGCCCACGAAGAGATCCGCGATGGGACCGGCGAGGACAATGGCGCCGCCCGTCATCAAAAGGCTCGCGAGCACGGTGATGATCAGGCTCTTGCGCAGGAGGCTTTTGAGCTCCGCATGGTTTTGTGCGCCGTAGTGGTAGCCGACGACCGGCGTGACGGCGATGGAATAGCCGAAGAAAAATGCCTTGAAGATGAAGTCGACGTACATCAGAACGCCGTAGGCGCTCACGCCGTTCTCACGCGCGATGGCCATGAGCTGAATGTTGTAGAGGATGCCGACGAGCGAGCCGGAAAGATTGCTGACCATCTCGCTCGCGCCGTTGCAGCAGGCCCGCCAAAGCGCACGCAGGTCAAAGCACGGCCGTCCGAGCCGCAGCGGCGTGTCGTTCTCGCGCAGGAAGTAGGCGAGCGGAATGGCCGCGCCGACCGCCTGCGAAAGGGCGGTGGCGAGCGCCGCGCCCGCAAGTCCGAACGGAAGGACATAGACGAGCAGGAAGTCGAGCACCACGTTCGTCAAGCCCGCGAACACCGTCACCTTCAGCCCGAAGCCCGGTTTTTCCGCCGTGGCAAGGAAGCTCTGAAAGCTGTTTTGCAGCATGAAGAGCGGCAGCGAGACGAGCAGGATGCGCCCATAGAGCACGCAGTCGTCGATGGTCAGCTCCGTCGCGCCGACGGCATAGGAGATCGGTCGGATGAACACGAAGAAGACCGCGGCGAGCACCGCGCCGCCGACCGCCAGGATCGCGACGAGCATCGAGAAGATGCCGTTCGCCTCCTTCGTCTTCCCCTCGCCGAGGGTCTTGGCGATGAGAGCGCTGCCGCCGGTGCCGACCATGAAGCCGAAGGCGGAGAGCGCCATGAGCACGGGGAAGATGAGGTTGAGCGCGGCGAAGGCGTTCTTGCCCACGCAGTTGGAGACAAAGAAGCCGTCCACGATGCTGTAGACCGAGGTGACGATCATCATGACGATGCTGGGCATCGTGAAGCGCAGAAGCTTTTGGTAGGTAAAATGATCGGAAAGCGTGATCCGCAAGGCGTTCTGCCTCCTTTCTGTCCGGCTTTTGCGGCAGTTAACTGAAGAAATCTCCGTTGAACTCCCGCAGGAGAAGACTCTGATAGTCGCGGACACACAGCACCACGTCGGGCTGATAGGCCGCGATGTAGTCGCTCAGGCTCTGCACCGTGTAGTGGCGCAGGTCGACCGAGCGCAGCTCGTTGAAGCTGTAGTAGGCAAGGCACTCCACCGGATTGGTGAAGCTGTCGCCGAAAATCAGGGCGTTGGGAAGCTCGGGGCGGTCGGTTCGGATGACCGTCTCAGCAATGTCGCCGCCCATGTAGAGGCCGTAGGTCAGCGGCTCGGCGTCGCTGCCCGGAAGCGCGTAGACCGTGGCCTCCGCCGCCGCGCCGTTATCGAAGCGGGTGAAGGGGATGTCCCCGGCGAACGAGGCCATGAGGAGCTTTTCATCGCTGCCGCGCAGGCCGAGCAGCTTGCGCGTGCGCGAGCCCATGTAGGGATTGGGCAGCGCGGAGAAGGTCACGTCCGTCCCCTCCTCGGGAACGCGGAGCGCGCAGCCGTCCGCCGCGAGCCGCTCCGCCGCCGCGCGGTAGGTCACATACGCGCCGCGCAGGCCGTAGTGGTTGTCCACCTTTGAGCTGAACTCCGGCAGATGGCCCTCGGCATCAAAGATCTCGCCCATGTCCACATAGGCGATGCCCTGCGCCTCCATGGCCTCGCGGAGCGCCGCGCGCTCGGCGGCGGTGTAGGCGGCGCGGTTTTCGAGGTAGGCGGGGTACTCGTCCTCGTAGTAGGCGTACTGGCAGGGCACGGCGAGATAGCAGTAGTATCCCCCGTAAGCCTCGATCTGATCGCGCAGCGCGGCGTTGTCCGCCGCCACGGTGTCGGCCTCGCGCAGAATGTCCTCGGCGGTGTCGGGCATGGTGTAGAGCTCCTCGAGCAGCGCGTCGGGCGTGACGACGACCTCGTTCACCACGGGGCGGTGGAAAAGATTCAGGTCGCACCAGGTCACCGCGCGGAGCGCGGCGGTGCGCCAGGCAGCGTAGTCGCAGAACATGGTCTCCAGCTCGCCGAAGACCTTACCGTTTGCGACGCTCTCGACGCTGATCTCAGGGAAGGCGGAGAGGTTGCGGTTTTCGTAGTAGGAGTAGCGCTCCTTCGGCAGCAGGATGGTCGCTGCCATCAGGACCAGGAGCGTGCCGGAAAAGAGCAGGGCCATCGCCCACTCGCTGAATTTTTTCATAGCGGCGCCTCCTCTCAGAACCGGAAGTAGATGAAGGGATTGAACGATCCCGTAACGAGCTTGCAGTATGAGCACGTCAGCAGCGTCATCGCCGCGAGCTTCGGCCCCCACGTCAGCACGGCGCGGGCGGGCGCGGCGTCCCGCTTTTGAAGCGCCGTCTCCAGCCATTGCTTCACCGGCAGCGCGGCGATGCAGCAGCACAGCAGCTCCGGCCAGAACTCCAGCGCGTAATAGACGACGCGGCTGCCGCACCACGCGCCGCGGCTGCCGAACATGGCGGCGAAGTAAGCCGCCGCAGCCGTGAGCGTCTCGGCGCGGAAGAGCACCCAGCTGAATACGACCAGCACCATCGCGTAGGCGTGGCGCACGAGCGACGGCAGACGCTCCAGAGCCTTGCCCCAGAGGAGCTTTTCCCCCACGAGCAGCGCAAAGAACCAAAGTCCCCAGGCGATGAAATTCCAGCTCGCGCCGTGCCACATTCCGGTCAGGAACCAGACGACGAAGAGGTTCCACACATTGCGCGCCCTCGAGCAGCGGTTGCCGCCGAGCGGGATATACACATAGTCGCGGAACCAGGTGGAAAGTGAAATATGCCAGCGCCGCCAGAACTCCGTGACGCTCCGCGCGACATAGGGGTAATTGAAATTCTCCAAAAAGTGGAAGCCGAACATTCGCCCGAGGCCGATGGCCATATCGGAATAGGCAGAAAAATCGAAGTAGATCTGGAAGGTGTACGCCACCGCGCCCAGCCACGCGAAGAGCACCGAGGGCATAACGGCGGCAAAGGCCGCATCCGCGATCCGCGCCACGGCGTTTGCCAGCAGCATCTTCTTGCCGAGGCCGAAGAGAAAGCGCACCGCGCCGGCGGAGAATTCGGAGACGGACTCATGCCGCTCGTCGATCTCCTCCGCGACGGTGGTGTAGCGCACGATGGGACCGGCGACGAGCTGCGGAAAGAAGGCGATGTAAAGCGCGAGCTTGAGCGGGTCGCGCTGCACCGCGGCGTCGCCGCGGTACACATCGATGACGTAGCTCAGGCCCTGAAAGGTGAAGAAGGAGATGCCGATGGGCAGCGTTACCTGCGGCACCGGAACGACCGGCAGCAGAGCGTGGAGCATCTCACCGAAGAAGCCTGCGTACTTGAACCAGCCCAGCAGCGCAAGCCCCAGCACCACGGCAAGCGTCATGCCGAGCCGCCGCGTCCTTGGGCGGTGCGCCGGTCCCGCCAGCAGCCCGCCGGCGTAGTTGATGGCGATGGAGAGCAGCATGAGCAGCAGAAATTTCGGCCCGCCGCAGGCATAGAACGCCAGCGAAAAGGCCAGCAGGACAAGGTTCCTCAGATAGCGGCAGCGCCGCGGCACAAGGAAATACAGGACAAGCAGGCACGGCAGGAAAAAGATCAGAAAGCTGGCGCTGCTGAATACCATGACACTCTCTCCCCTCTTGAAAATGAGCAAAAAAAATCCGGTCCCTTTTTTGACCGGACGCATCCGACATCTTCTCGACCGCTGCGGCTGCGGCCGCAGGTTCTCCGATGACTCTCGCATTTCTTGCTGTGGCTATTGTAGCATAAGAAAGGGCAAAGTCAAGCATTTGCACAAATTCTTGAAATATCTGTTGACATCACATGGGAATCCGGGTAGAATAATTTCAGCAAATACCAGACAAGTTCATACTTCATCAAGAGTGGTGGAGGGAACGGCCCGATGATACCACGGCAACCTGCAGCGCAAGGTGCCAAATCCGTCGAACGAATCGAAAGATGAGGGAAAGCAAAAAGTTTTCGCACTCGACCGATTCGGCCGAGCGCTTTTTTTGTGCTCCCGCGAGAAAAGAAAGGAAAGAAGAATCATGGCAAAGCGTTTATTCACCTCCGAGTCCGTCACCGAAGGGCATCCCGACAAGATCTGCGACCAGATCTCCGACGCGGTGCTCGACGCCATTCTGGAAAAGGACCCCAACGGCCGCGTCGCCTGCGAAACGACCGTCTCCACCGGCCTTGTCCACATCATGGGCGAGATCACGACGAGCTGCTACGTTGACATCCCCAAGATCGCGCGTGAGGTCATCCGCTCGATCGGCTACGACCGCGCGAAATACGGCTTCGACTGCGACACCTGCGGCATCATCACCAACATCGACGAGCAGAGCGGCGACATCGCCATGGGCGTCGATAACTCCTATGAGAACAAGGAAAGCAGCGCGAGCGACCTCGACAACGGCGCGGGTGACCAGGGCATGATGTTCGGCTACGCCTGCGACGAAACGCCGGAGCTGATGCCGCTGGCCATCTCACTCTCGCACAAGATGGCCAAGCGCCTGACCGAGGTTCGCAAGCAGGGTCTTGTGGACTATCTGCGTCCCGACGGCAAGACGCAGGTCACAGTCGAGTACGACGAGGCCGGCAAGCCCAAGCGCATCGACACCGTGGTCGTCTCCACGCAGCACGCGCCCGAGGCGGAGCTGGAGACCATCCGCCGCGATATGATCGAGCTGGTCATCAAGCCCACCATCCCCGCGGGCCTGCTCGACGGCGAAACGAAAATTTATGTCAACCCGACCGGCCGTTTTGTCATCGGCGGCCCGCAGGGCGACAGCGGTCTGACGGGCCGCAAGATCATCGTCGATACCTACGGCGGCAGCGCCCCGCACGGCGGCGGTTGCTTCTCCGGCAAGGACCCGACGAAGGTGGACCGCTCCGCCGCCTACGCCGCGCGCTGGATCGCCAAGAACATCGTGGCTGCCGGTCTTGCGTCGAAGTGCCAGGTGCAGCTCGCCTACGCCATCGGCGTGGCGCATCCCGTGAGCGTGCTCGTCGAGACCTTCGGCACCGGCACGGTCGCCGACACGAAGCTCGAGGAGGCCGTCGAGAAGGTCTTTGACCTGCGCCCGACCGCTATCATCCGCGACCTCGACCTGCGCCGCCCGATCTACCGTCAGCTCGCCGCCTACGGCCACATGGGCCGCGAGGAGCTCGGCGTCCGCTGGGAGGACACCGACCGCACCGACGCCCTGCGCGCCGCCGTCGCCAAGACGAACGTGTGATTCAAACCGCATGAAAAACCTCCGCAGCCGAAGCTGCGGAGGTTTTTTCATATTCATTCGTGAACCGGCGAGGCGGTTCTCTATGGAGCATATGCTCAATAGTACGAGTGCCCCCAGGTGGCGGGGGCGGAATTCCTCAGCCATCCTCCTTGCGCGCGCTCGGTCGGCGAGAGCGAATTGTTATCGAACGACGCGCCGGGCACCGTGCCGTGATACCAGCTCTGGGCCTCGAAATAGGCCGCGATCTGCGGCGTCTGGAAGATGCGGCCGTGGCGCGCAAAAATCTCGTTGCGGTCAAGGCAGCACTGCTCCCAGGTGAGGTTCGCCACGTCCGCCTGCGTGAGCCGGCGCGCGGCGCTGTCCGGCAGGATGTAGCTGCCGGCGGAAGGCGTCGGTGTG
>OJNV01001304.1_pt1 | contig 12110 bp, 9 predicted proteins | sample 1597961 | NCBI WGS metagenome assembly OJNV01 (sample SAMN01915220, study PRJEB22387) | human gut metagenome | isolation source: stool | host: Homo sapiens | place: USA
TCTAAACAACGGCGCGAGGGTTCAAATCCCTCCTACTCCGCCAAGAAAAAGCTCGATGATTCTTTGAAATCACCGGGCTTTTTCCATTTTCAGAAACCAAAAGGCCGCCTCCTCGGAATTCGTTCCGTGAAAGCGGCCTTTCTATTACAAGATCAGATTCGTCACCGCAGCCAGCACGCTCAGGTGCACGGGGTAGAACCAGTAAAAAGCCTTCTTTTGCAGCGGACTGCACGCGCCCCGCTGCCCGTTGTAGAACCAGACCAGCACAAAAGCCAGCGGGGCGGTGAGCTCGAACAAAAACAGCAGCGCTCCCACGATGCACTGCCGCTTGCGGTCGCCACGGGTCAGGTACAGCGCACAGATGATGAGCACACCGCTACCGTCGTAGTCCGTACAAGCCAGAAGCGCCGCAAGCGTGCAGCCTGCCGCACACAAGAGCCCTTTCCAGCTGGCAGAGCCGTCCGGCTTTTCAAAATGCTTCAGACCTGCCATGGCCAGCACGCCCAGCGCCAGCGTCCAGTAAACATTCTGATGGTCCAGTGCAAAGGGCGTGCGGAAAAACGCAAGGTCAAAGGGCACCTCACTGATGAGGGCAAACAGGAACAGCCTCCGGACGTATTTTTTCACATCGTGGGTATGTACAAAGCCCTCCACCAGCAAAAAACAGAAGATGGGAAAAGCCAGCCGTCCGGTGAAGCGCAGGACTCTGTCCAGCTGATACAACGAAATCTGATTCCATGCGCCACCGGAAACTTCTCCCGTTTCCAGCTCCGGCAGCAAAAGGCCTGCCTCGATACAGGACGCGCCGATGTGGTCCACCAGCATGGTGATGCAGGCAATGGTTTTAAGGGCGGTGCCGCTGAAGCTGCAGCGCGGGGAAAGTGCGGTCATAAAAAAACACCTCGGTCAGTTTGTAAAAAATCGTTATAAGAACTATAACGGAGGAAAGGTGGCATTTCCTGCGTCTGCTGCGGCAAAATCTGCACAGAGCATGCACAAATCCGCCCAAAATGCTTGACAGGACGGGCGCAGGATAGTAAAATCAAGAAGATAATTGAACTATCTCAAACCAAAGATGAAAAAGATTCACAGAGGATCGAGCGTCTCCGAACCAGATCAGACCGGAAGGAGGCATTGGGAATGACGCTGTTTTCTTATGAGATTTTCGACGCAGTTGCACGGCAGGGCAGCTTTAACAAGGCGGCTCAGCAGCTGCATCTGACTCCCTCGGCCATCAGCCACGCCATCGCCGTGATGGAGGCTGAGCTGGGCTTCACCTTATTCAATCGCGGCAAAAACGGCGTTACCATGACCAGCTACGGCGCTTCGCTGTACCCCTCCATCCGTGCGGTGCTGAACAGCGACGAGGCCCTGCAGCAGAGCATTGCCCGCCTGAACGGCCTGGAAAAAGGCAAGGTCAAGCTGGGTGCCTTCAACTCGATCTGCTCCGGGCTGCTGCCCAGCATCCTCAAGGGCTTTATGGACCACTACCCCCAGATCGAAGTCGAGGTCTATCAGGGCACCTACGACGATGTTAAGGAGTGGCTGCGCACCGGTCAGGTGGACATTGCCTTCCTCTCTAACAACTGCCGGGAGGAGTTTGTTCTGACCGAGCTGTTCCACGAGCCGCTGCTCTGCATCACCCCCATGGACTGGCCCGAGCCGCCCAACGGCGTGATGACCCCCGCCCTGATGAACGGGCAGAACTTTGTGGTGCAGTGGGATGCCACCGACGCGGAGATGCGTCAGTTCCTCAAGAAGTATTCCATCTCCACGGAGCGCCGCTGCCATGTCATCGATGACCAGTCGAACATTGCCATGGTCGAGGCAGGCCTGGGTATTTCCATCATGCCCCGGATGCTGCTGCGCAACTGCACGGCAGCGGTCAAGATCTACCCCATCGAGCCCGAAGAGGACCGGGTGGTGGGTCTGGCCGTCCAGCGTCCCACCGCCATGGCTCCCGCCGTGGAGCAGATGTTCCACCACATCGTGGAGTGCTGCAAGGATCTGGACTGAACAACAGTGTAACATAACGGGCCGGTGTGCGCAACACCGGCCCGTTTTTTTGCTGCCCGGAAAACTTTGGATTGTATCCCCGCCCGGGATACGGTATACTAAGAAAAAATCCATTCTGGTTTTTGAGGGGAAAAATTATGGATCGAAGAAGTTTTTGCAAGGTGCTGGGGTTTGCGGCCGGCAGCACTCTGCTGCCCGGGCTGATGGTCCGGGCCGCCGGGCAGAGCTCCGTGGGACGCGCAGTACCGGATGGCCGCTACGCCATTGGCATCCGCAGCGACCTGAGCGGCTGCGACCTGACCCACACGTTCTATTACTCCGACAGCTTTTTCACCCACCCGGCCACCCAATATGACCACCAGCTGGCACTGGCAACGCTGGGTCTGGTCTGCGCTGCGGCCAACACCATAGCCAGCGATGCGGAATACTGGGTCAACGGCTCTGTGGGGCGGGAAGCCCACATTGCTGCCGCCTACGAGGCCCTGGGCTTCGGGGACGCGCTGTTCTGCAACTACGACTTTGACACCGGCCGGGCCGGAGACTTTGTGGGCTATTCGCTGGCCCGCAAGACCCTGACCCTGAACGGCCAGCGCACCACCCTTGTGGCGCTTATCCTGCGGGGCGGCGGCTACGGCGGCGAGTGGGCCAGCAACTTCCACATGGGCGATACCAGCGCGCACACCGGCTTTGTCACGCCCGTGGCGGCGGTGTTTGCGTCCCTCAAGGCCTATCTGGCCCGGGCCGGGCAGAGCGGTGCCTTCAAGCTCTGGCTGGGCGGCTACAGCCGCGGCTCCATCATTGCAAATCTGCTGGCGGCAAAAATCGCCCGGGAGCTGCCCCAGCTGGGGCGGGAGAACATCTATGCCTACGGCTTTGCGGTGCCTGCGGCTCTGACTGCCGCTGACCGGCCTGACCTGCAGCAGGATTTCGATGCCAATCACGCCCCGGACGGCACCCTGCTGGAAAGCTGGCCCGAGAGCAACATCTTCAGCATCATTTCCAGCGGCGACGCGGTGGCCCGGGTGCTGCCCGCTGCCTGGGGCTACCACCGCAACGGCTGCGACCGCTTTCTGCCCGCCACCCGGAACGCCGAAGAACTGGCCGACCTGGACGCACTGGGGGCGGAATTCGGCCCCACACCGCTGGTGGTCAGCAGCCTTGCCACCGCCGAGGACACCAGTGCCCTCATCGACATCGTGGCCAAGTTCTGCGTTTCCCGGGAAAATTTCCACCAGAAGTACGAACCCGCCATCATGGACATGATCCAGTGTGCCTTTATCCGCTCCGAAAAAGAGGTGGTCGATGGCTACATTCTCAGCGACGGCGAGATCGTGGAGCGGCTGCAGAGCCTTTCCCACATGAAAGAGATCGATTACTGGCAGATCGTGGGCAGCGTCTGGGCCGCCTCCACCATGAGCCGCCCCATCCTTGAGCGGTACGGCCAGAACGTGCCCCTGCTGGCCCGGCAGATCCTTATCCCGGTGCTGGCGGTCGGCCTGTGCTATGGCATCGAAACCGATGTGGTGCAGATGGTGGCCCAATACATCATCCGTCTGCTCACCGCCCGGGGCGAGCTGGACAGTGTTCTGCGCGCGGCGTTCTGCCACCACCCGGAAAACTACATTTCCTTGATGGAATACTACGCCCCCGAGGAGCACGGTATGGAGCCCTTTACCCGAAAGTGATTCACTTTTCTTCATCTTCCGCCTGAAATCTCTCCACCGGTGAAACGCCTGCGATTCGTTGAAATCCTGTTTTCTCTATGTTACACTTAATTTTATCAACTGGAAAAGAGGAAAAAAACATGGAAACTCAACACAAACGCAGTGCGTTTTCCGGCAAACTCGGATTCGTGCTGTCCGCCGCCGGTGCGTCGGTCGGGTTGGGAAACATCTGGCGTTTCCCGTATCTGGCCGCAAAATACGGCGGCGGCATTTTTCTGCTCGTCTACATCCTGCTGGCTGTCACCTTTGGCTACACCATGATCATTGCCGAAACGGCGCTGGGCCGGATGACCCGCAAAAGCCCGGTGGGCGCTTACAGCCATTTTGGCAAGGGGAAGGGGCTGGCGTTCGGCGGCTGGATCAACGCCGTCATCCCCATCCTGATCGTTCCCTATTATTCGGTCATCGGCGGATGGGTCATCCACTATCTGGCCCAGTATCTCACCGGCCACGGCAGCGCGCTGGCATCGGACGGGTATTTCTCCGGCTTCATCTCCAACGGTCTGCTGGCCGAGATCGCGTTCCTGCTGTTCACCTTTATCACGCTGGGCATCATCTTTGCGGGTGTGCGCAACGGCGTGGAGCGCGTTTCCAAGGTGATGATGCCGGTGCTGGTGGTGCTCTCGGTGGTCATTGCCGTCTACTCGGTCACACGGCCCGGCGCACTGGCAGGTGTAAAGTATTTTCTGGTGCCCAACCCGGCCAACTTCTCGTGGATGACCGTGGTTTCCGCCATGGGGCAGATGTTCTACTCCCTCTCCATTGCCATGGGCATCCTGGTGACCTTTGGTTCCTACATGAAAAAGAACGTGTCCATTGAGCAGTCCACGGAAAATGTGGAGATCTTCGACACCGCCATTGCCATCATGGCGGGCCTGATGATCATTCCCGCCGTGTTCGCTTTTTCGGGCGGCGACCCTGACACCCTGCAGGCGGGCCCGGCCCTGATGTTCATTACCATCCCCAAGGTCTTTGCCAGCATGGGCATGGGCACTGCCGTAGGCGTGCTCTTCTTTGTGCTGGTGCTGTTCGCGGCCCTCACCAGCTCCATTGCCCTGACCGAGAGTGCTGTTTCTACCTTTGAGGACGAGTTGGGCTGGGACCGCACCCGCTCCACCATCCTCATCGGCTGTATTATGATCACACTGGGCAGCCTTTCCGCGCTGGGCTACGGTCCCCTTGCCAGTGTGACCGTGTTCGGGATGCAGTTCCTCGATTTCTTCGACTTCCTGACCAACTCGGTGATGATGCCCATTGCGGCCATTGCCACCTGCCTGCTGGTCTCCCGGATCGTCGGTGTGGAAAAGATCGAGGAAGAGATCACGCAGGAAGGTCAGCCCTTCCGCCGCAAACCGGTGTTCAACTTTATGCTCCGGTATCTCTGCCCCATCTTCGCGGCTATCATCCTGGCCAGCTCGGTCGCCAACGCACTGGGCTGGATCGCAATGTGACCCTGTTTTCTGCATACAAAAAGCCCCCGGCCTGTATCCTCACAGGCCGGGGGCTTTTCGATCACTCTTTTTCAAACACGAGGAAGCGGAACGCGATGTCCGTGGTCAGCTCGGGCAGGGCGGCCAGGCGGGCCGCGCCATCCCGTGGCGTTTTCCAGTAATAGGGGGTCATGGCGAACAGCGCCTCCAGCTGCCCGGCAGGCACCGTGATGCTGCCCGAGACTTCCCGCTCCCCAATGGGGCGGAAGCCCTCATAGGCCACCTCCTGCACCGGATTTTTATAAGGCGTGTCGTAGAGGACAGCCTTCATCTGGTAGAGGTGCTCCGCACCGGGCACAACATAGATCATCCGTCCGCCCGGGCGCAGCACACGCCGGAACTCTTCCTGTGCAAAGGGCGAGAAGCAGTTGAGCAGCAGGTCGGCCCATCCGGTGCGGACAGGCTGGGCAAAGCTGGAGGCCACCGCGTATTTTGCGGCAGGCAGTGCCTTTGCAGCCAGACGCACCGCAGGCTTTGCGATATCAAAACCCGCCAGCTGCACCGACCGGCCCGCCTGCGCAAAGGCCTGTGCAATGCAGCGGTCGTACCAGCCCTCGCCGCAGCCCGCATCCAGCAGGTGGAGCGGTGCATCTGCCCCGGCGGCAGCGCCGTACGCAAGGCACAGTTCCCCCAACGCCCGGCCGAAGATGCCGTAATACCCGGCGTTCAGGAAGGCACGGCGGGCGGCGACCATCTCTTTGCTGTCGCCCGGGGCCTTGGTGCGCATACTCTGCACTGGCAGCAGGTGCCAATACCCCTCTTTCGCCCGGTCAAAGCTGTGGTTCCTGCCGCATTTCAGGGCAGTGTCCCCGGTCAGGGGTTCGCCGCAGAGCGGACACTGCCAGGGGGCAAACGGCTCAGGTTTCATCGGTGTGATCCTCGATGGGTGCGGTGGCACCGCCGTGGGCGGTCATATACTCTTCAAAGTTGGTGAACTTCTGCTGGGGCGGGCGGCGGCTGATCAGCATCAGGCCCGGGTCCTCGTCCCGTGCGGGGGCGGCGTTCCGGCTGCGGCCGCGGGGTGCCTCGCTCTTGGCGGGGCGGCTGCTCTGCACTGCATTGCGATTATTGCGGCTTCCCTGCTGGCTCTGGCTGTTCTGGGCCGGGCGGGCATTGCGCGCATTCCGCTCTGCCCGCTGCTCGGTGCGCGGATCATTGCGGTCGGTGCGCTGCTCGGCACGGGCAGGCTGACCGCCGCGCTGACGCTGGCCGTTCTGGGCCGGAGCAGTCTGCTTTGCGGCAGGCTGCGCAGCCGGAGCCTTTTTGACCGGGCGCAGAGGGGTAGCCTCCGGGGCGCTCACAAAGTGTGGGTCGAATTTGGGCTGGGCGTTGCTGCCGCGGTTGGCCGGCTGCGGGGCATTGCCCTCGCGGCGGGGGCGGCTGTTATTGGAGCGGCGGTTCTCATTGCGGCCGCCGGAAGTGTACTTCTGGTTTTCCTCCATGGATGTTCCTTCTTTCGGTTCGGTATTCTTGGGGCTGGGCTGTTTTGCAGCCGCTTTTTCCTTCTTGGGGACAGCGGGCTTTTCGGCCTTGGCTGCCTTTTCTGCTTTGGCGGGCTTCTCTGCCTTCACGGGCTGCTCCGCTTCCGCCTTGGGCTTTTTGCCCCGCACCGGGGGTGCAGCCTTGACAGGGGCAGGCACGCCGTCCCAGGGATGGCCGGAGACAACCGGGATCTGGCGGCGGTTCAGCTTTTCGATCCCGGCCAGATATTCCTTTTCCTCCGGGGCGCAGAAGCTGACGGCAGTGCCGTCGGCACCGGCACGGGCCGTGCGGCCAATGCGGTGGACGTAGGTCTCGGGCACCTCGGGCAGGTCGTAGTTGAACACATGAGACAGCTCGCTGATGTCAATGCCGCGGGCGGCGATATCGGTCGCCACCAGCACCCGGGTCTTGCCCGCCTTGAAATCCTCCAGCGCCGTCACACGGGCGGTCTGGCTCTTGTTGCCGTGGATGGCGGCAGCGGGGATGCCCTGCTTGTTCAGATCTTTTGCAATTTTATCGGCCCCGTGTTTGGTGCGGCTGAACACCAGCGCGTTCACCACCTCAGGCCTCAGGTTTTTGATGAGCCAGGGCAGCAGGAACTTCTTGTTGCCCTTCTCCACAAAATACAGGCTCTGCTGGATGCGTTCCACCGTGCTGGACACCGGGTCTACCTTGACAAAGGCCGGGTCGTGCAGGATGCCTGCGGCCAGCTGCTCAATCTCCTTGGGCATGGTGGCGCTGAACATCAGGTTCTGGCGCTGCCTGGGCAGCTTGGCGATCACCTTTTTCACGTCGTGGACAAAGCCCATATCCAGCATCCGATCGGCTTCGTCCAGAACAAAGATCTCAATGTTGGAGAGGTCCAGCAGCCCCTGCCCCACCAGGTCGTTCAAGCGGCCCGGGCAGGCAATGAGGATGTCCACGCCCTTTTTCAGGGCTGCGACCTGCGGAGCCTGGCCTACGCCGCCAAAGATGACGGTGCTGCGCAGGGTCAGATACTTGCCGTAGGCTTCAAAGCTCTCGCCGATCTGCAAAGCCAGCTCCCGGGTAGGAGTCAGGATCAGGGCGCGGATGGCACCCTTTTTGCGGGGCGCGCTGGCAGTCAGGCGGTCGAGCATGGGCAGCGCAAAGGCAGCCGTCTTGCCGGTACCCGTCTGGGCGCAGCCCATCAAGTCCCTCCCGGCCAGCACCGGCGGAATGGCTGCCGCCTGAATGGGCGAGGGGGATTCATAGCCCGCCTGTGCCACAGCACGCAGCACAGGCGCGGAAAGATTCAGTTCGTTAAATGTCATTCTTCACCTAAAATATTTCTGCATTCCATATAATAGCGCTTTTCCTCTGCGTGCCCCATGCTGAAGGTCTTGCGGGGCAGCACACCGCCCATAACGATGCCCTTGAACAGGTCGCTCTTCTCAAAGGGCGGCATCAGGAAAGCCACACCCCCCTGCCTGCACAGGGCGCGGACAGCGGGCTCATCGTGGACATAATCCACCCGGGCCTCGATGTGGCGGGCCATGAAATACTCAATGAATGCGTCAATGGTGCCCACGGTCAGCGGGGCAACGGGATGTTCAAAGCTGAGCACATTGGCCACATGGGGGCCTGCCAGCGTAAAGGACTGCTGTTTTGCATCGCCGAAGCAGATGCCTGCCGCGTGGGAATCACTCCACGCAATGAGGGCCAGCAGCACGGCACCGCAGTCCACATTGAAGAGGACGCGGTGGATGGGCTCGATCTCAATGGCCGGAGAGTGGACATTGCAAACCTCAGCCAGGCACCAGCGGGCCGGGTGGGTCAGCTGCTGCTCCGGGGTCAGGGTCTTTTTCAGCTCCTCCCAGCAGGCCTTGGCGGAAGCCAGCGAATGGTTGCCGTCGCCCACGGCCAGCGTCAGGGGCTTTGCGCCCCTGACCTGGGGATACTTGGCGTCGAAAGCCTCCTGACTGCCCAGTGCAGCCAGTGCAGCATCGATCTGTGCCAGCATCGCAGGATCTTCCACGGCCCAGCCTGCAATGTGGCCGCCGCCCTGCATCAGCTCGCCCTCGTACACCTTTTTCAGCTCGCTCTTGCGCGCGCCGATGGGCTCGACGAGGGTGCAGCCGGGGTCGTCGGCCAGCATCATAACATGGGGCGTTTCCAGCGCCGCACCCCGGCGCACGGCCATGCGGGGCGGGATGCGCTCAGTGACGGTGCGCTCGCTGGGCCGGATGGCCGGGTGGGCGCCCTTCTCGTAGCTGTAAGCCTCGAGGTCTATCTTGCCCACGAGGCCCTGACGCACCCGGCCGCTCTGCTCGGTGCGCTCGACGTAGACAAAGCCGTCCACGGCGCGGGTCAGCACGTCGCGGCTGTACTCGTCCATCGCGGCATGGATGTTCTCCACCCGCTGGGCCGCGTCTTCATCCTCGAGGTAGACTTCCGGCAGGATGAGCCGCAGGGTGCTGGGGCAGCCGCCCACAACGGCGTCTGCCTGCTCCCAGTAGGCGCGGTCGCTGGTAAACTGGTCACAGGCCACGCAGCCCCACTTTTCCAGAGGGATGTTCTCCCCGGGCAGCAGGATGTGGGCCGGACCAAAGCAGGATGCAGTTTTCATAACACATTCCTCACTCTCACATAAATCACCAACAGCAAATGGAGCGCTCTCACTGGAAAATGCCCGCTGCATCGTCCCAGAACACGGCATGCTCCACGCCGGAAGCCGACAGGGTGTCCCGCAGCTCGTTGCGGGCGGTGTCGTCCATGGTCTGCTTTGCGGGGACTTCGACCACGAGGTTCCTGACGCCCAGTGCCGTCGCGGAGCCGCCCACGGTGGAAGCGCCATCCGTCACCTGACCCAGCGAGTAACCGTACCACAGGGTCACGCTGCCCTCAAAGCGGGCATCCCATGCGGCGATGTCCGCAGCCAGCTGGGCGCTGCGGTCGCGCCCGCCGGTGGAGCCGAAGTCCTGCTTGCCATTCTGGGCAGAGGGGAACTGGACGTTCTCCAGCAGCACATGGTCAAAGCCCATGCTCTGCACCTCGCCGATGAGGTCGCCGATGAACTGGACGGCCTCGTCGGAATAGGGGTTGAGCCAGGGGTTGCCGCCGGCGGACGCCTTATTATCCAGCCAGAGGTAAGCCTGCCCGGTGTAGCCGATGGCCATATTGCGGTCGGTGCGGGCCGCGATGGGGTCTCGGAAGGCCGCCAGCTTTGCCACCGGCACAAGGCTGTTCTCCTTGAGCACCGAGGCGATGAGGGCCGGGTCAAGGGACGCCCCCTCGATGTTGCCTGCCGCAGCAGCCACCTGAGAGGGATACAGGATATTTCCAGCACTGTCCTTCAGGGTGACGACGGCGTAGACCGCGCCCTGCTGGGCCAGCTGCTGGGCGGCGGCACGCAGGGAAGCTTCATCCTTTGCCGCAGCCGTGTCCAGAACGCCCCAGCTGCCCTCGATGATGACGCCTGCGGGTGCAGCCGGTTCCGATTCCGGCTCCGAGTCCGCCCGCACCTCCGAGGAAGCGGCAGGCTCTGCCGTCACTTCCGACGAAGCGGCCGCACTGGAGGCTGTCGTCTCAGACGAAGCCGAGAGGTCACGGTTGCGCACCACGGTGTACCAGGTGTGGGTGGCCCAGTCCAGCACATGGGGCGCGGCCAGCCAGCCCACGACCAGCACCACAGCCACCAGCACGATGATGCCGACGGCCTTCTTCACCCACATACCGGGGCTGTAAAAACTGCGGTGATACCGCTTGACCTTTTTATACTTTGCCATGATCGTCCCTTTCTCCTGCACTCCTCACAGGATCACCGAGTGGCCCGTAAAACCATAGATAGCCAGCGCCAGCACGCCGATGTAGATGAGCGTGATGGGCAGGCCCCGGAACGCCTCCGGGATGGCCTCGCTGCGCAGACGGCGGTCAGCCTCCGTCACCAGCATGACGGCCAGCAGATAGCCCAGGCCGCTGCCGAGGCCGAAGCCCATGCTCTGCTCCAGCGTAAAGCTCTGGGTGCGCTCCACCAGCACCGTACCCAGCACGCCGCTGTTGACCGCCGCCAGCGGCAGGATGCGGAGCAGCTGGCCGCCGTGGCGCTTGCCCCGTGCGGCCCAGAGCACGATAAATTCAAACAGGCTCACCACCGCCACGCAGGCCAGATAGACCAGCGGACGGAGCTGGGCGGGGTTGTACTGGGCGGCGATGAAGCCGCCCGCATAGAACGCCAGCGGAGCCACCAGCACCTGCGTGACACAGAGCAGCAGGGCGAACCACCCGCTGCTGGTGCGCTCGTCGCCCACCAGCTGGACGAGGCGGGACACGCCGAGGCCCCGGGTGAACACCGCGTTCTGTGCAAAGACGGCCAGCACGGCGTAGCCAAAAAATACGCCGACGGCCTGCATCACATCATTCATCCTCAGGCTCCCCCTCTTTCTGGCGGTAGACCGCCATGAGGCCGCGGGCCTCCGATGTCAGATAGTTTTTGTACTTCCTGGCCAGCGTGCGCCAGACGGCACACAGCACGCCCAGCACGATGAAGCCGCCAGCCGGCATACTGGCCATGGGCAGGACGGGACGGCTCAGCACATGGCCGAACACCGTACCGGCGCTCAGCCACTCGCGCACACAGCCCAGCAAAAGCAGCAGCAGGCCGTAGCCAACGGTGATGCGGATGCCCTTGGAGACGGCCTTTTTCATCGTTTCCTGCACGCGGCCAAAGCGATAGGTCAGCAGCGGCTCCACCACCAGCATGGGCAGATAGATGCCCAGCACCAGCAGGCTCACGCCGAACAGCCGATTCAGGATGGGGTACGCCGCCAGATAGACCACCGCCGCACTGCCCGAATAGAGGATGCTGCGGGGCAGCAGCTTCTTTTCCAGCTCTGCGTTGGCCGGATGCTCCTCCCGCAGGGGGAACAGGCGGCTCAGCAGGCAGGCCAGCATCCGGGAGGGCGTCAGCAGCAGCGCCACGGCCACGGCTAGCATCAGGGCGTTCTGGCCGCTCGTCGCAAGAACGACCAGCGGCGCAAGGCCCATGCCCTGCATGACCACGGGGTTATTCAGAAAGACGCGGTCATGGTGGAAGAATCTTTCCGGGTCCCGGGTGATGAGTTCTGCAGCATGACGTTTCATTCCGCATCCCCCTTTCCGGTCTTCTTCTCTTTGAAGTATCTGCCGCTCTTTATCAGCTCATGGAGGCGGACTTCGGTGCGGTCGAGCCAGCCGGAGATGCTGTTGACCGCCAGAATGGCGAAGCAGACGCCCGTCTCGTAGACGCCGAAGTAGCGGAAGCCCATCGTAAAGGCTCCCACCATGGCGCCGTAGAGGATGCGGCCCCGCCGGTGGTGGGCGCAGGTGTAAGGCTCATTGAGCAGGAAGACGGCGCTGAAGAGCATCGCACCCGTCAGCATCTCGTCGCGCACACAGCGCA
>OJNV01001316.1_pt1 | contig 11979 bp, 9 predicted proteins | sample 1597961 | NCBI WGS metagenome assembly OJNV01 (sample SAMN01915220, study PRJEB22387) | human gut metagenome | isolation source: stool | host: Homo sapiens | place: USA
AAATGATTTCATCATCTGACTGCATTCTTCTTCCATCACTCCTGTCGTCAATTCTACCTGATGATTAAATTCAGGCATATCCAGAAGATTTAAGATAGAGCCCGCACAGCCGGCTTTCGGATTCATACATCCGACTACTACCCGTGTCATCCGGGACTGTACGATCGCACCGGAACACATCTGGCATGGTTCCAGAGTTACATACATCGTACAATCCTCCAGTCTCCAGTCATTCATCTTCTTGCTTGCTTTTTTGATTGCGATCAGTTCTGCATGCGCCAGGGTATTATTATCAATTGTTCTGCGGTTATATCCTCTCCCAATGATCTTATCCTGATATACGATCACACATCCGATCGGCACCTCACCGATCGCATATGCTTTCTTTGCCTGTTTGATCGCTTCTTTCATATATTTTTCATCTGTGCTTTGCATATTCATTCTCCGTCTATTTTCCTGTTTTCTATCTCTTCTGTGGTTCTACACAGTCATGTGATCCTCTTATATCCCTGCACCAGTATCCAAACTTCTCTCTGTCATTCTTCTCTTCATCTGTAAGCTTAAGATCCAGCTCTTCTGCAGGAATGAATTCCGGAAATCCAAAGCTTTCTGCGGCTTTTTCTTCCTGCGGATGATACACTCCCGGTACTCCTAATTTTAACCGGTCATCACGGACTGTCAATATCAGATGGTGATAATTATAATACCCGTGGATCAAAAAACTATTATTTGCATGTCTCCATTCACACCTCGGAAGACACACCATATCTTTACGCTGGATCTTGCGGACTTTACCCCCCAGGCAGGCCTCTTTTTCCAAATCATCTTCAAGTTTCCCACTCTCTGATTCTTCATCCTGCAAGGTTTCCTTCTTACATTCCGGTTCTTCGTCCTGCGCTAATTCCTTCTTACATTCAGTTTCTTCGTCCTGCGCTAATCCCTTCTTACATTCAGTTTCTTCACCCTGCACGGAATCTTCTTCCATCTTCCACATTTCCATCCTGCAGACGTTTACTACATCGTCATTCCAGACTGCCGCATACCAGTGTCCATTTACGTCCTTTAATATAATTCCGTTGACAAGATCATAATTTTCTTTCTTACCGACATCCTCCGGTGTATAGCATAACTGCCAGTTCACCGCCGGGCCGGGAACCTCTGTCACTCCCTGCGGGATTCCAATACATTTATCTTCTGTATTCCAGAACAGATACGCCCTAAGTCCCTGCGCATTTTCTTCCATCCGGAATCCTTTTCCGTGCACATGGATCACGCACTGATCCACATCCTGTTCTACTTTTACGAAGCCTACATTCCGCATCTTTTTCTCTTGTTCGTATTCATACAGATATCGAATAAACCGTCTCAAAATATCCTCTCCTGTTTCCGGCTATTTATCACAATCTATTCTGAAATATTTTCTTTTATGCCATAATCGCATTCAATTCCTGATACAGCCTCTTCGCATAGCTGTCTGTCATACCACAGATATAATCCGTAACCAGCAGAAGTCTCAGATAAAGACGATAAACTTCTGATTTTTCTTCTGCATGATAACGATATGCTTTTTTATAATTATTGGAAATAAATGAAATCAGTCTTTCTTCTATTGAGTTCAGTTTCTGCGTTGGATCATCATATTTTATTGCTGCACCGACAAACCTGTCCAGCAGATTATCCAGCATCACCGCCTCTTTCACTTCCATACGATAGATCGTCTCTGTTTTAAATACACATTTGCACGCTATCTCTCCAAGCAGTTTTACCAATCCTTCAGCCAAAGTACCTGCAAACAGATCTTTTTTATACGTGCCTTCCATAATCTCTTCATAATGAGAAGTAAATCCGGAAGTTGCACAGCCAATCAAAAATCCCTGTGCTTTTACGATCCAGTTCTTCACTGCATAATCACCGGGATCATCTACCCCGTTCTTCTTTGCACGGTCGTATAATTCTACCAGTTTATCTGCCGGGCAGAACCAGTTCTGATCTTTCTCTTCTGGGTCTGCATACTTTTTCTCCCTGTTCTGTAGTTTTCTGAGTTCATCTCTGAGACTATGATATGTAAGAAACCTTTTTACAAATGCATCTTCAATATCTGCGGTCTTATATGCAATATCATCTGCTGCCTCAAGTATAAAGGTAAGTGGATGTCTGTGATTTCCCGCACCCGTCTCTGATACAATATCCTCGAACAGTTCCCGGTCTGCATAATAATAGCCCATCTTCTTCTCTCTGATATCTCCTGATTCCGGATGGATCTTTGTAGATGCTACCGGATATTTTATAATTGTATTCAAAAGCGCATACGTCAGATTCATTCCATTTTCATCTACCAGAAAATGTAATTTGCTGACCAGCCTAAGTGCCTGTGCATTTCCTTCAAAATGATAAAAATCCTCCCTCATCTGAGGTTCGAGCAACTCCTCAAGTGACGTTCCATGATATGTCAGAAGCGGAAGATTTCTTTCAAACCATTCCCTGATCGCCGCTTCTCCATAATGACCAAACGGTGGATTGCCGATATCATGAATCAGTCCTGCACACTGAAGAATATTGCAGATATCCTCTTTCATCTGTACAGTGAAACTGGAATCTTTCTTGTGTACCAATATGCTTTCTCCTATATTCTGACCCAGAGATTTTGCCAGCGAAGAGACTTCCATGGAATGGGTCAGTCTCGTACGGATAAAATCACTTTTATCCAGTGGAAATACCTGTGTCTTATCCTGAAGTCTCCTAAATGACGCACTGCCGATGATTCTGTGATAATCTTTTTCGAATTCACTTCTAAGGTCTGCATCACCATATTTTTGACTCTTGTATCTGTTCTGTCTTTGACGTTTTGTTGATAAAAGCCTTGTCCATTCCATTTTCTGCTCCTCCTTCATATTTTAATCTACAAAATTTGCCACCGGAAGTTCCTGTAGGCGGCAGCTTCTCTTGCATCCCCTTGTACAAAAAGTGTCCAGCCGGAGATCCGGCTGAACACCTTATTCATAACATTTTCTTTCTATGTTCATTCAACACTAATCCAGATAGATCGGCGGCTCATAATCTTTTCCGAGAAGTGCCTTTTTACGTTCCTGATATCCAAGGAATGCCCACTCCGTCATATCTGTCCACTGATGTTTTCCTCTGTCATATACCTGTACATAGCCGATTCTCTTCGGATGCATTCTTACGCTGTTTGATTCATATTCATGTCCTGTGTAAGGATTAAGTTCACCTTTACTGAGATCCTCTTCATCGGATGTGAATAAGTCTTCTTCATTTTCCTGCGCATACCGGCTCTGATATCCGTTATTCTCATAACCGGAGGTCTCATCAGCTGCTGCATATGTTTCCTCCTGTTCCGGTTCCTCCGGCATAAATTCTTCTGCAAGTTTCTCTGACTCACCGTCTCCCGAATAATCAAACTCATGATACTGGATTTCCGGCTTTTCTTCTTTTGCCGGTTCTTCATGCGCTGATTCTTCTTCATGCTTTTTACGTATTCCGAAGAGCGCTCTCCATCCATGCGCTTTCTTCTCCGGTTCAACTTTCTTCGGCTCCGGTTTTTCCGGTTCCTCTGGCTCTTCTACTTCCGGTTCTGACTCATGAGCTGACTCCTCTGTATATTTCGGTTCCGACTCATAAGCCGGCTCCTCTGTATATTCCAGCTCACTTTCATAGGCTGGTTCTTCTGCATATTCCGGCTCTGCTTCATACACTGGTTCTTCTACATACTCTGGCTCTGCTTCATACGCCGATTCTTCTGCGTATTCTGGCTCTGCTTCATACGCCGGTTCTTCTGCGTATTCTGGCTCTGCTTCATACACCGGTTCTTCTGCATATTCTGGCTCTGCTTCATATACTGGTTCTTCTGCATATTCCGATTCTGACTCATACACTGGTTCTTCTGCATATTCCGATTCTGACTCATACACCGGCTCGTCTTCATATACAGGTTTCTCAGCATACTCCTCTACACTCGCTGCAGGTTCTTCTTCACTTACAGTCCCCGACTCTTCTGCTTCCGGTGTCACAGCTTCCGAACTTCCGATTTCTTCCACCGGTTCCTGTATCTCTTCTTCCTGCTCTTCTATTTCTGTGGCAGGTTCTGCTGTCGCTTCTTTCTCTCTTACAAAATCAAATATTGTTTCCTGAACATATTCCGGATCTGGCTCTACAACCTTTTTAGACTTCTTCTTTTTCTTCTTTTCTATTGCATCTAATTCTTTATGAATATCTACAAGCTCACCTATCGTAATATCTCTTTCTTCTGCTTTGGCAGGTGTTTTCTTCTTTTCAGGCTCTGTAATTTTCTGGGCCTTTGAAGGCTCCTCTTCATGCTCCTCATGTTCTTCTAATATATCCAGATAAAACGGACACTCAAGAATCTTTGCGATCATTCGCATATCCTGCTCCTGGAAATTATCTCTGCCAAGACGCTGGGTCAGATTCTGACGCGACATCTTCTTTCCTGTCTGTTTTTCTATCTTCTCTGCAAGTTCTTTGATCGTCATCCCTTTACGGCTCAGAATGATCTTGACCTGTTCTCCAAACGTTAATTCCAACATTCTTTTCCTCCTTATTATTCTTACTCTCCCATACTCTCCTCGTGTGCTTTTTTATGGTTTTGTAAACATTTTTCTATCTTGATAAATCTTTATTTTTCCCTTTTATATTCTAACAAATCACAGAAAACACGTCAACTCTGCTTACGTTACATTTCCCCGAAAATAAAGGCTAAAAATGAAGTTTTTCATTCAGTTTTTTAACGGTCTTTTCATCCATTTTGACTATTTTTCTATCATAAGAAATGATTCCATTTACCTCTTCTTCTATATCCGATAATTGTGTGTAAACAGTTGCACTTAATCCACGGCTGATATTCGGAATAATGAGCTTTTTTATCAATTTCTCATAGCCCGCCGTAAGTTCTCTTTTTCTCTTGAACTTTTTATAACCGTAGACCTTTTTCTCGTACATACTATGCTTCGGGATCTGCAGCGAATACCCGCCAAACTCAGTAAGTGCCGTTACCCTCTTTTCCGGTGTTACATACAAAGGGAAGAAATAATCATGGATGCTTCGTATATCCCCGCACCCCTGATCAAACCAGCCACTCGCAGAATCTGTCAGCCTGTAAGGATCTTCTGCCCTTACTATATCTGTCATCTTCTTCGTCTGAAACTGTCCCCATCCTTCATTAAAAATAACCCATGTAACAATGGATGGATGATTATAAAGCAATCGAACCGTCTCCTTCATCTCTTTTTCAAACTGTCTCTGCCCGGCCGGATCCTGACGTCCCATCAGATGAATCCTGGTATCTTTTGCCCGGATATGCATTCCCTCCATGGCTGTCGCCATATACGTTACATACCAGCTCTTATAATCCCGTCCTCCGTTCACCATATCCTGCCAGACCAGCATACCGATACGGTCGCAGTGATAATACCATCTCTGCGGTTCTATCTTAATATGCTTGCGGATCATATTGAACCCCAGGTCCTTCATCTTCTGGATATCATAGATCATCGCTTCATCACACGGCGGTGTGTATAGACCATCCGGCCAATATCCCTGATCCAGTACTCCCTTTTCAAAATACGGCTCATTGTTCAAAAATATCCTCGGTATTCCCTCTTTGTCATTTTTAACTTCTACCTTACGCATGGCAAAGTAACTTTCTACCGAATCCTCTCCCATCCTCACATGAAGATCATACAGAAATGGATCTTCCGGACTCCAGCTTCTCATATGTGGTATCATGATCACACACGGCTTTCCCGTCTTTCCGGATGCTTTCACCGGCCACATCTTTCTTGCCGTTATCGTAACTTCGTAATCAATATCTTTTATGCCATGTTCTTCTTCCATCTGGATCATTATAGAAGACTGGTCATAAAGAGGTGTGATCTTAAGATGTCCGATATAACACTCTGGAACTTTTTCAATCCATACGGTCTGCCAGATTCCACTCTGTGCCGTATAGAACATCCCTCCGTTTTTAAGTTTCTGTTTTCCTCTGCTATAATAACAAGTCTCCGAATAATCTCTTACTTTTACGGTCAACAGATTCTTTTCTTCTTTTAATGCTTCCGTAATATCATATGAAAATGGAAGATAGCCTCCCACATGCTTTCCCTGTTTCTTTCCATTTATATATACGACCGCACACTGATCTACCGCTCCAAAATGAAGGATCCATCTGCTTCCCTTCTCCGGCTTTACTTCATCCGGAAACCTTCTCTTATACCATAGATATTCTTCTGGTTTTAACTGTCTGTTTACCCCCGACAATACAGCTTCCGGCGAAAACGGAACCAGGATATCCCCATCCATTTTCTTTGGAAATCCTTTTGTTTCTCTTATTGCATATTTCCATATTCCGTTCAGATTTACATAGCTTTTTCTGCGCATGAGCGGTCTTGGGTACTCCCCTAGTACATTCTTTTCATTTATATTGTCTGCCCATTTTGTCATTAACTGTTTCATGTTCATACACCCCTTTATTAAGCAAGTCTGACTTCGTGTAATCTCCCCTCGATCTCATTATCTGTCGTAATTACCGCGACCATTGCGTCCCCCTGCTCCAGTTCGTACTCCCTGCACAGATATTTCTCAGGATATTCCTCAGGCTGCTTTTTCAGATATGGTATGCCGTCCTGTCCCCAGGCAAATTCATATGTGCGCATGTCCAGGCCCATTCCTCTTCTGGTTGCTTTCATAAAGCTTTCTTTTAATACCCAGAAGCGGTAAAACCACTCCGCCTGTTCTTTTTCATCCTTCCCATTGCGGATGATCTCACATTCTTCCCGGCAAAAATACCGTTCTGCCACCGGCATCCGCAGCTTTCCCTTCATCTCCACATCACAGCCTGTCTGAACATCTTCACGGTCACTACAGGCACACAATACATATTTTCCCGAATGTGACAGATTGAAAACTGCCGATTCCGGAAGTCTCAGAGCCTTCTTCATCTTTTCCCACAATATCCAGGCACCGACACTCCTTGCTTTGTCATCCACATTTTTAAGTTTATCCGCTTTATCTTTTCTCCACTCAGGCACTTTATCATAATATGCCTGATACGTCTCTTCTATTAATAATGGTGTAATATCTGCTGCCCAAACACTTACCATTTTCCCACTCCTTTTTTACTATACAATTTTAGTCTAACACACTTTTTTAAAAATGAAAGAATTTATCAAATAAAAGTGTTGACAATCAAATCCCATTGCGTTAATATATCATTAGTTTTATGCTTTAAGTAATTAAAGTTTTGCAGTGCGAATATTTTACAGTGCGACTATACTAGACTCACACGGGAAAAGAAATATCACACAGGCACAATTATCATACATGTTGGAGGATATTTATTATGATTATCGTATTAAAACCACGCACTACAAAAGATGATGTTTCTCGTGTCGAGAACATGGTCAAAAAGAGAGGACTTAACACACACGTTGTACAGGGCGAAGAGATGACAGTTATCGGTTGTATCGGTGACACAGCCAAAGTCGATTCCAAATTATTCGAAATTGATTCTGCAGTCGATAAAGTTATGCATGTACAGGAGCCATACAAATTAGCCAACCGTGCATTCCATCCGGAAGATTCCATCATCGATGTATCCGGTGTAAAAGTTGGCGGCGACAACCTGGCAATGATCGCCGGTCCTTGTTCCGTAGAATCTTACGAACAGGTACTTGAAATCGCCCAGGCTGCAAAAGCTTCCGGAGCCAACTTACTCCGCGGAGGTGCATTCAAGCCAAGAACAAGTCCTTATTCATTCCAGGGACTCGGACTGGAAGGACTCGACATCTTAACATCTGTAAAAGAAGCAACAGGACTTCCGATCGTAACCGAACTGATGTCAGACAAATACCTCGATATCTTTAACGAGAAAGTAGATCTTATCCAGATCGGTGCACGTAACATGCAGAACTTCGATCTATTAAAAGAATTAGGACAACTTGACCGTCCAATCCTTTTAAAGAGAGGTCTGAACGCAACTTACGAAGAATGGATCATGTCAGCAGAATACATCATGGCATCCGGTAATGAAAATGTCATCCTCTGCGAACGCGGAATCCGTACTTTCGAAAGCTATACAAGAAATACTCTGGATCTTCAGAGTATCCCGGTACTTCGTAAACTGACACATCTTCCGATCATCGTTGACCCAAGTCATGCGGGCGGCAAATGGTGGTTAGTAGATTCTATGGCAATGGCCGCTGTAGCAGCAGGAGCCGACGGACTGATGATAGAAGTACACAATGATCCGGAATCCGCACTCTGCGACGGAGCTCAGTCATTAAAACCTAAGAAATACGACGAATTGATCAAAAAGGTTTCACAGATTGCAGGTGTTGTCGGCAAGACGATCTAATGCAGATAACCTGCCACTGGCAGTTCCTTACGAACGCATGGCGGTTCAGACAAAAACCTTACAGGAGTATATATTATGAAACTTACAGTTAATCTGGGAAAAGACAGTTATCCTATCTATATTGAAAATAACATATTATCCCAGGCCGGAGATTACATCCGAAAGATCTACCACGGAAAACGCATTATGATCATTTCCGATGACAATGTATTTCCGTTATATGGTGACCGGCTGATCCATACATTGGACTCCACTTACGAATGTCACCATCTGGTACTTCCTCACGGTGAATCAACCAAGGATTTCCAGACACTTCCGACTGTCTACAAGGCAATGCTGGAGGCAAAGATTTCCCGTAGTGATCTGGTCATCGCTCTTGGCGGCGGTGTCATCGGTGATCTTGCAGGATTTGCCGCTTCCAGTTATCTAAGAGGTGTAAGACTGGTACAGATCCCAACTTCACTGTTGGCGCAGGTTGATTCTTCTGTCGGTGGAAAAGTCGCAGTAGACCTTCCGGAAGGCAAGAATCTGGTCGGCGCATTCTATCAGCCTTCACTGGTGCTGATCGATCCACTGGTACTTAACACGCTGAAGGAACGATTTATCAACGATGGTATGGGAGAAGTTATCAAATACGGCTGCATCAAAGATGCGGATTTATTTAGTACCTTGGAATCACACAGTTCTTTTGAAGATTTAAAAGAAGAACTGCCTGCCATCATCACACGCTGTGTAGATATCAAACGAATGGTTGTAGAAAATGATCAGTTTGACACAGGTGAGCGTATGTTACTGAATTTCGGACATACACTGGCTCACACCATTGAACAACATTTCCATTATCAGCGGGAAAGTCATGGCGAAGCCGTTGCCATCGGCATGTATCAGATCACCAGGATTGCCGAAGAAAAAGGATTAACACCAAAAGGAACTGCAGAACGTATCCAGAAGGTTTTAAAGACCTACGGACTTCCTTTTGAATGCGGTCTCACTCTTGGGACATTAACCGAAGCGATTGCCTTAGATAAGAAGAATCTGAACGGTAATCTCAACGTCATACTACTTCATGAAATCGGTGACAGCTACATCGAAGCTACAGACATTCAGTTCTTTGCTGAAACAGCAAGGCTTGTATAAATAACAACAATTCTACGAACCGGCCTTATATGGCACTTCGTAATCAGAAAATAATGAATGTAATTTTGGAGGATATATATCATGGGTAAATTAGAAGGAAAAATCGCAATTGTAACAGGATCAGGAAAAGGAATCGGACGTGACGCAGCACTTGCTATCGCTGCTGAAGGTGCCACTGTCGTAACAGTAGCAAGAACACAGTCTGATCTTGATGAAACAGTAAAAATGATCGAAGATGCCGGCGGAACAGCAATCTCACTTTCCAGAGACCTTACAGACGGAGAACAGGTTGCCGACATGGTCAAAACTGTTGTTGATAAATACGGAAGAATTGATATTCTCGTTAACAATGCAGGCGGATACCCAAAAGAGATCTACAAAAATATCGAACATCAGGCAATTAAGATCTGGGAATGGTCAGAAGAACAGTGGGATCAGATCATCAAAACAAACTTGAGAATCCCATTCCTTGTAACTAAAAATGTTGTACCTGTAATGATAAAACAAGGAAAAGGAGATATCGTAAATGTATCTTCAAGAATGGGTCGTATTGCATCTCAGATGGGTGCATACGCTGTTGCAAAAGGCGGTATCGTAACCATGACCAAGACAACTGCTATCCAGACCAAAGAATACGGAATCAAATGCAATGCCGTATCTCCTGGAATCGTGGACACACCGGGGCAGAGAGTCTACAACCACTCTGTAGGACAGGACGGCTGCCCGATGGGAAGCTCAAAAGATGTTGCAAAAGCAATCATCTACCTGCTGGCAGATTCACCGGCAGTTATGACAGGACAGTCTATCGACCTGTTCACAACAGTATAGAACCAAATGACTACAAGAGACACTGTCATCACTGGCAGTGTCTCTTGTAGTCACTTCACAATTATTAACAATTCGTTCGTCTTTTCATCACACTTTCATCACAATTGCACTCTATACTATAAATTGTTCGAAAAAACAACACTTTAAATCTTTTTCATAACTTTTTCCTCAGGACTGCACTCCTCCCAAATAATGCAGTCCTTTTTTTATTTAATTTTTTAACACGATTGGTCTCCCGGTCCGGATATCCACCAGCCTAATGAATTAAATGTCAACCAAATTTATTTCCCCGGCTGTCCATAATAAGCATTTGCTCCATGTTTTCTATAGTAATGCTTATCCTGTAATTCCTGTGGTGCAGGTTTAACGTCTGGGTTGATCATTTCGCATCTTGCTGCCATCTTGGCAACTTCCTCTAATACTACTGCGTTGTGAACTGCTTCGTGAGCATCTTTGCCCCATGTGAATGGTCCATGGTTCTTGCAGAGTACTGCAGGTGTTGCAACATAGTCCAGATCATCTTCATCAAATCTGTCTGCGATCAGGACACCTGTATTTTTCTCATAGGCTTCATCGATTTCTTCTTTTGTAAGATTTCTTACACATGGTACTGTTCCGTACAGGTAATCTGCATGTGTAGTTCCGTAGCAAGGGATTCCTCTTCCTGCCTGAGCCCAGCTTGTTGCCCAAGGAGAATGTGTATGTACAACACCACCAATGTTCGGGAATCTGTTATACAGCTCTACATGTGTTGCTGTATCAGAAGATGGATTTAAGTCTCCCTCTACTTTATTACCCTGAAGGTCTACAACTACCATATCTTCCGGTGTTAATTTGTCATAATCTACTCCACTTGGTTTGATTACGAAAAGACCTTTTTCACGGTCGATTCCGCTTACATTTCCCCATGTGAATGTTACCAGGTCATATTTTGGAAGAAGCATGTTTGCTTCATATACTTCTTTTTTTAATTCTTCCAGCATCTCTTTCTATCTCCTTTATATTTCTGTTACTGCGGAAAAGCTGTTATCAACATTTTCCCCTTGTATATAAGAATATGCAGATACGGGGACATAACCTATGCCCCCTCTGCTTTCATATAATATTTCTTACAGATCTGCACAAGCTCTGCGCTCTACGTCAAGACCTTTCTTGTATGTCTCCATAAATGCTTCGTATCCAGCTACGCCTTCCGGATCCGGATCGATTCTGCTTCCGGCATCGCTTCCGAATACTTTATTCTTCAGGTAGTCTTCCAGCTTCTCGCCTTCTTCACGTTTTACCATGTACTCAGCAAGGATAGCCATTCCCCATGGTCCGCCTTCGCCTGCTGTCTCCATAACTACTACAGGTGTGTTGATCGCATCTGCAAGGATCTTCTGTCCGACACCTTTTGTCTTGAAGAGTCCGCCATGTCCAAGAACGGTATCAATCTCAACACCTTCGTCTTTTGTTAAGATATCCATTCCGACTTTGATAACACCAAGTGCTGTGTACAGGTGAGATCTCATGAAGTTAGCCAGATTGAATTTTGTCTCTGGTGTTCTGACTACCATTGGGCGTCCTTTTTCTACATTTGTGATAGGCTCGCCTGCGTAGTTACCATAAGAAAGGATTCCACCACAGTC
>OJNV01001341.1_pt1 | contig 11740 bp, 9 predicted proteins | sample 1597961 | NCBI WGS metagenome assembly OJNV01 (sample SAMN01915220, study PRJEB22387) | human gut metagenome | isolation source: stool | host: Homo sapiens | place: USA
AGGGCGAGGGTCCACCCGTTCCCATCCCGAACACGGAAGTTAAGCTCGCTTCTGCCCACAATACTTGGCTGGAAACGGCCCGGAAAGATAGGTAGCGCCAACACGAAAGCGACGGTCATAGACCGTCGCTTTTTTGCGGCAGAGAGGGAAAAAGGGAAGCGAAGCCATGAAATGGCTTCGCTTCCCTTGTTTTCATTCGTTGAGGTTATCCGACAAACGCACCGTCCACGGTCAATACCTGCCCGGTGATGAAGGATGCCTTTTCCGAGACGAGGAACGCTACCGCGTTGGCGATGTCCTGCGGCGTGCCCAGCCGTCCGAGGGGCGTCTGCTCGGCGAGGTCATGCAGCACCTCCGGCCCGAGCACCTGCACCATGTCGGTGTCGATCACGCCGGGGGCGACGCAGTTGACGCGGATGCCGCTGGGAGCAAGCTCCATCGCGAGTGAGCGCGTGAGACCGATGAGCGCGTGCTTCGTGCAGGAATAGGTCACCTCGCAGCTCGCGCCGTGCTGGCCCCAGATAGAGGAAATGTTGACGATCACGCCGGCCTTTTTGTGCAGCATATGCGGCAGAACGGCCTGAATGGTGTTGCGCGCGCCGTTGAGATTGACGGCGAAGTAGCGCTCCCACAGCGCGTCGGTCACATCCTGAAAGAGCGCCTGACCGGCGACGCCCGCATTATTGACCAGCACGGAGATCGGACCGAAGGTATCCTCGACCGTCTTGACCATCGCGTTGACCTCGTCACGCTTCGAGACGTCTGCCTGCACGGCGAGCGCGCGGCAGCCCTCACGGGCAAGCTGCGCGGCAAGTTCCTCGGCCTTATCCCGCCGCTCGTAATAGTTGATGCCGACGGCATAGCCCTCGCGGGCAAGCTGTGCGGCGATGGCGCGGCCGATGCCGCGCGAGGAGCCGGTGACGAGCGCGACCCTGTTCATTGTGTTCATACGCGCTCACCTACCCGTGGAGCCGAAGCCGCCCTCGCCGCGCGCGGTCTCGGGCAGATCGGCGACCTCGTCGAATTCGATGGGCAGATAGGGCAGCAGGATGAGCTGCGCGATGCGCTCGCCCGTGCGGACGGTGCGCGGCTCCTCCGCATCGTTGTGGAGGGCGATAAAGCACTCGCCGCGGTAGTCGCTGTCCACAACGCCGACGCAGTTTGCGGGACGCAGCCCCTCGCGGCTCGCCAGTCCGCTGCGGGCAAACACGCCGCCGAAGGTGCCCTCGGGCAGCGCCACGGCAATGCCGGTCGGCACCATAACGGTGTGGTGCGCGGGGATGGTCACCTCGCCGTCGCCGCTCAGGCAGGCGTAGAGGTCATAACCGGCGGCAAACGCGGAGCCGCTGGTGGGAATGGTAGCGTTGGGGTCTAACTTCTTGATCTTGACTTGAGCCATGGTTTATTGATCCTCCCAGAGTGTGATGCCGCCGCTCGACAGCGTGCGCGGCACGTCGATGATGCGTTGGTTGCTCGAGCCGCGGAAGCGGAGCGAGATGTCGTGCAGTTCCTCCACAAAGCGCCCGTCTACGAGCACGTCGACAAGCGAGAGCAGCTCGTCCGTGACCTCGCAGCGGGGATGGGCGCCGTCGGTGTGCAGCTGCTCCCAGGTGAAGCCGGTGAAGGCCCAGATGGTCTTGCCCGGCAATCTTTTGCGGACAAGACGCAGAAAAGGCAGCAGCCCGCGTTGATTTTCGGGTTCGAACGGTTCGCCGCCAAGAAGCGTGAGACCGTTGATATAGGCGGGCGCGAGCATTTGCAGCAGAGCCTCCTCCGTTTCGGCGGTAAAGGGATGACCGTAGTCAAACGCCCAGGTCTGCGGCTGGAAGCAGTTTTTGCAGCGGTTGGTGCAGCCGGAGACGAAAAGCGTCACGCGGACGCCCTCGCCGTTGGCAATGTCGCAGTTTTTGATCTCTCCGTAGTACATCGCGGACCTCCTATCGGATAAAAATGAGCCGGAGCAGCATGGTGAGCGCGTAGAGCAAGGGCTGATGCAGAACGTAAAGGAGCAGCGCGTGACGCCCGACGAGGGCGAGACGCGGCGCTCTGGCCGTGTAGGACCACTGCGGCAGGCGGCCCGCCTTGACATAGCGCCCTGCCCAGGTGCCGAGCAGGAACACGAAGAACCACGGCAGCAGCGGGAAGTAGTCCGCCGAGGCGAAGTCGGGTGTGGTGAAGCCGAAGAGCCACAGGTGCGGCGTCTGCGTGGTCACGCCGTCCGCGCAGGGCGCGGTGAGGAAGATGAGCGCGAGACAGAGGACCGGCAGCACCCACGCGGGCAGCGCTTCCCAGAGCTTTCGCGTCAGGCCGAAGAGCAGCATACAGCTTGCAAGCAGATGCAGCACACCGAACACGATGGTCATATCCATAAAATAGGTCACGAGCGTGATGCCGAGAGCGAGCGCCATCGCCTTCGCGCCGCGCTTGAGGTTGCTGCGCGAAAAATCCGAGCTGATGCCGGAGAGAAAGATGAACAATCCCGCGAAAAAGTAGTGCAGCACATCGAACACCGGGTTGGTGAACAGCCACCACGGCGCGCCGAGAAATTCGCACAGGTCATAGAGAAAGTGATGGAGCACCATCAGGCACACGGCAAGGCCGCGCAGAGCGTCCATCAGCTCGATGCGGGCGGGCCGTTCCGTGCCGCTCATGCGGTGAGCTGCACGAGCGCGCCGGTCACTTTGCCATATTCGCGCTGCACGGCCTCGAAGAGCGCGGGCGCGGAGGCGGGCAGCGTATCGCTGCCGCGCAGCGCCTCGGTCATCTCGGAGCAGACGCCCGCGAGCGCGGTCAAGCCCAGATTGAGCGCGACGCCCTTGAGCGTGTGGACCGCGCGAAACGCGGTTTTCGCGTCCGCGGCGTCCATCGAGCGGGCAAGCAGCTCCATGCTCCCGTCCTGCGGGAGCATGGTCAGAAAGCGCAGAATGAGCGCGTCGCTCGGGAAGCGCTCAGACATGTCGTCATAGCTGCCGCCGACGAGCGTGTAAAATTCGCGGATGGTCATTGGAGGTCCTCCTTGTAGAGCACAGTACGGTTTTTGGCAGCCTTGGCATGGTAGAGTGCCTGGTCCGCCTTTTGAACGGTGTCGGCAAGCGGGCCGACGGCGTGTGCACCGCCGATGCTCACGGTGATGCGCAGGCCGGGGTATTCCGGAAATTCAAGGTTCTCCACCGCGGCGCGGATGCTTTCCAGCTTCTTTTTCAGCGCGTTCCGCGGCATACCGTGGAAGAGCAGGAGGAACTCGTCGCCGCCGTAGCGGACCAGCTCGTCGCCGGTGCGGATCGCGTAGCGGATGGCCTGTGCCGCGCGGGAAAGCGCGGCGTCGCCGGCGAGATGGCCATAGGTGTCGTTGATGTGCTTGAAATGGTCCAGGTCGAGCATGGCGAGCGTGAACTCACCGTCCAGATCGCGCAGGTGGTCGTCAAAGTAACGGCGGTTGTAGACGTGAGTGGCGGAGTCGATGTAGACCTGCCAGTTGCGCAGAAGCAGCTGATTGAGCACGCTCGCGTCCTCGTCGCCGCGCAGGTCCTCCATGCGGATGGGGCTGACCAGCTCGAGTGCGTAGGGCGTTCCGTCCACCTCAACGCATACGGCGTGGACGTAGAACACCTTGTCGCCCACGGCCTCGACCTTTGTCTGGGCACGGCGGGTGCGGATGACCTCCTGCGAGATGCAGTGCTCGCAGCGCTGCGTCTTGTTCCAGATGGCATAGCAGTGCTCACTTTTTTCCACGACCGCGCCGTCTGAGGTGTCGGTGAGCTGCATACAGATCTCCGGGTCCACAAGGCGGACGGTGTCGAACATACTGCGGTAGCTCTCCAGCACGCCGATGACTTGTTCGCCCGTGATGCGCAGCACATGGTCCGCGCCCACTGTGACCGGCAGGAGCGCCGGATGAAGCACAGGGGCGGCAAAGGCCTGCCGGTAATCCTCCAGCCGGCGGCAGCGCCCGCCAATGTCCAGCACCCGGCCGAAAAGGCTGCTGAAGCGGCCCGGCTCGTCCGAGGCCCAGGTGACCTGTATGGCGATCTGGCAGAGACTGGGATGGCCGTCGAGCGTCAGCTCAGTCTCAAACTCCAAATAGGTCTCGTCGGAGGCGGCGCGAAGCAGGCGGTCCCGCATGGCTTGGATCGTGTCTGCGCTCACGACCGAGCAGAGCTGCGTACAGCTGAGCGGGCCGACGATGACGCGCGGCAGACCGGTGCGGCGGGCCGCGCCGGCAGAGAGAGCGACCGCGCCCGGATGGCGGGTATATTCAAACCAGAACTCCTCCGTCAGGTCGCTGAAAAAGCGCCGCTTGGACAGCTCCTGCTCCACCTGCTTCGTCATGCGCGCAGAGGAGAGCTCCTGCCGACTGTCGTCCGGCTTCCAGATGAGCTCCTTCGCCCAACGGTACGCAGGCGGCTCCGCGGCGGCCTCGGCCCCTGCGCTGTGCTTGAGGGTGTCGGCAATGTCATTCAGGCATTCCAGCAGCAGCGGGTTGAAGCTGCCGCATTCGCCGCCGCGGATCATTTCGAGCGATTTCTCGTGGGAAAGCGCCTCCTTGTAGCAGTGCTTGCTCGTCAGCGCGTCGTAAGCGTCGGCGAGAGAGACGACCTGCGCGGCGATGGGGATATCCTCGCCCTTGAGGCCGTCGGGATAGCCCTCGCCGTTCCAGCGCTCGTGGTGCCAGCGGCAGATCTCAAGGGCGTATTTGATGATCGTTTCATTCTGATAGATCGGCAGGTCGGAGATGATCTTCGCGCCCAGCCGCGTGTGCTGCTTGACGATGTCGAACTCACCCGGCGTGAGCGCGGTGGGCTTGGTCAGGATGCCCTCGGGGATGAGGAGCTTGCCGATATCGTGCAGGCTCGAGGCGATGCAGACGGTCTCGATATCCTCCGGCCCGATGGGGCAGCGGTCCGTCCGTTCCAGCAGGCGGTGCAGCAGCAGTCCCGTGATGCGGCTGACATTTGTCATGTGCGTGCCTCTCTCGCCGCTGCGGGACTCCACCGCGTAGCCGAGAATGGCGGTAAGAATGTCGGTGTTCCGCTCGCGGCGGTAGAAGAGGTCGGCGATGAGTCCCGTCAGCTTCCGCGTCTTGGTGTGGAGCAGGATGGCGTTGATGACGCGGCGGCGGATCATATTGGGCACGAAGGGACGGCTGACATAGTCCGCCGCGCCGAGCTGAAAGGCGCGGTCGATGTAGCTGCCGCCCGTTTCCACGGAGATCATGATGGTGGGGATCTCGTCGATCCACCCGCGGCGGTTCATTTCCTCCAACACCTCGAAGCCGTCCGCCTCGGGCATCACAACATCCAGCAGCAGCGCGGCGATATTGCCCTCGTGCGCCGCGAGCGTGGCGATGGCCTCCTTGCCGTCGGCGGCCTCGAGAATATCGAAGTTCTTCTCCAACACGCTCACAAGGATCGCGCGGTTCAGCTCAGAATCGTCCGCGATCAGCAGCTTTCTCTCATCCATGAAAAAACATCTCCTTCCGGCCGCACAGCGAAGGGACAGCCGGCTCGGCCGGCACGGCGGCGCAGACCGCGCAGCGGGGTCCTGAACATTTATTTGGTCTCGCAGCCTGCCGCGCGGATGGCGCCGAGCGCCAGCTCCAGCGTGGGGTCAACGTTGGGATAGTCGAGATGGTAAAGCTCGAACGCGGGCGGCAGCTCCGTGCAGCCGAGGATCAGCACCTCGGCGCCGCGCGCGAGCAGATGCTCACAGGCCACGCGGAACGCGGCGACGTCGTGCGTCAGGTCGCCTGCCTTGACGCCGTTGTAGATGACGTCCATCACCGCGGCCTGATCGTCGGCGCTGTCCGGTGTGAGCAATGCAACGCCGCTTTGCTCAAAGGTGCGCTGGTAGATGCCGGTCTGCACCGTGCCGTCGGTCGCGAGCAGGCCCGCGCACTTCACGCCGCGCGCCTTCAGCGCGTCGCGCGTGAGCGCGATCATGTGCAGCACGGGAATGGTCACGGCCTCGCAGACCTGCTCATAGTAGTTGTGTGCGGTGTTGCAGGGCATGATGAGGAAATCCGCGCCGATGCTCTCGAGCCGCTTCGCGCTCTTGATCATCTCCGGCACGGGGTCCTCGCCGCCGTGGAGCAGCGCCGCCGTGCGGTCGGCAATGTCCGTGTTCGAGTCGATGCACACGCGCGGATGCGCCTGGTCGCACGCGGCGACGGTGTGCAGCGTGATCTTCTGAAAGAGGTCGGCGGTCGCCAGAGGCCCCATGCCGCCGAGGATGCCGATGACTTTTTTGCTCATGGTACAGTCCTCCGGAAAGCGGTTTTACTTGTCCAGCAGCTTCTGCTCATGGTTCGGCAGCGCCGCGAGCTCGTGGTCGCGGCGAATGATGAGCTTGAGCGCCTCGACCGCGACCTTGACGGAGGAGCTGGTGTCCTCGCTCATGTCCTGATCGAGACCGGCCTTCTCGCGCTCCTGATTCCAGACCACATGGAAGCACGAGCCGCAGCGGCAGCCAAGCGCGTCGGCCACGACGAAGAGCGCGGCAGACTCCATCTCGCTGGCCTTGACGCCGAGACGCTTCCAGCTCTCCCACTTCTGCAGAAGCTCATAGTAGACGGGGCTCTTCTCGGGGCTGTGCTGCCCGTAGAAGCTGTCCTTGCACTGCACGACACCGGTGTGCGTGCGGTAGCCGAGGTTCTCCGACGCCTGACGCAGCGCGAGCGTCACGTCGAAGTTTGCCACGGCGGGGTACTCAATGGGCGCGTACTCCAGCGAGGTGTGCTCGTAGCGGATCGCGCCGGTGGCGACGACCACGTCGCCGGACTTCACGTTGATGTCGATGCCGCCGCAGGTGCCGGTGCGGATGAAGGTATCCGCGCCGAGCTGATGCAGCTCCTCCATCGCAATGGACGCGCTGGGGCCGCCGATGCCGGTGGAGCAGACCGAGACCTTCTCGCCGAGCAGCGTGCCGGTGTAGGTGGTGTACTCGCGGTTCTGCGCGACCTTGACGGGATTATCGAACAGCGCGGCGATGGACGGGCAGCGGCCCGGGTCACCGGGCAGGATCACATAGCGGCCCACCTCGCCCTGTGCGCAGTGGATATGATATTGACGTTCAAGCTCATGCATAAAAAACACCTCACGAAATGAATTGGAAAAACAGTGATATGATTATAGCAAATCCCCCGCGGCAATGCAAGCGGAGGAAAAAAGAAAGAGGGACGCCCGCGCGTCCCTCCTCTGTGTTCGGTTTTCAGAGCATCTTTACCGTGTACCACACGGCCAGCACGAACAGCAGCACCGCCGCGCCCCAGATCACATAGTACGCGAGGCCCGCGAACAGCGACACCGCGATGGCGGCGATGCTCAGCACCAGCACCGCGCAGGTGAGCGCGTAATTGGTCTTGGCGGGGAAAATGACGGTCCCCTTGTAGGAACCCTCATGCTTCTGCAGCATCACGGTCAGCACGAGCAGAGCGGCAACGAGCACCATAGCGGCCCAGCAGAAGGCGGTCACCAGAGCGGGCATGGAGGAGCTGCCGTGATTGAGCAGAACAGCGGAGGCGATTGCCAGCGTCAGGGCGATGGCCTGCACGGCGAACTCGTGCTGATAGAGCAGGAACACGACCGCCAGCAGCATCAGCACGGGCACGAGAATGCACATGACCGTCGTTCCCATCGGGTAGACCCTGCGCATCAGGAGAGAGGACACGCCAAAGAACAGGCCGAGACCCAGCAGCCACTTGCCGGCCGCGGCAAAGCGCGTCCATTTCCGGCGCATGACCGTGAGCACAACGCCCGCGCCGAACGCGGCCGCGCCGACAATGGCCATGACCTCAAGATAACCTGCGATCGCAACGACCTGATCGACGGAGCCCTTGACAAAGTATTGGTTGATGAGCAGAAGGTAAAACTCTGCAATGAAACCGGCGGTGAAGAGCGTCAGGGCGCTGTTCAGGTTGCGGTTATTCTTGGCGATGCGCGCCTCACGCCTGGGATCGTTCTTTTTTGCTGCCATCTATCATGACCTCCGAAAGGCTTCTTTCGTTCTTGCGGGACTGCACAGACCCGCAGATTGATATAATAACAGAAGTGTTCGCTTTTTGCAAGGTAAATTTTCTGTGCGGCGGAAAAACGGGAAAAAAGTGCCGCGATTTATCGGCTTTGTTGCAAAAGCTACGGCAATTCCACCACATTTAGTCTATACTTGTTTTCGGCTACCACAAGATATTGTGAGAAAATTTCAAAAACCTCTTGCATTGTGCGCGAGAGTATGCCATAATTTGAAATGCAGACGGTCAACTGCCACAAGATATTGTGTTGTAGGATAGATTTTATCGGATATTTTAGAGTAAGGGAGAGCTGCCAGCCATGAAGGTCATCAAAAGAAACGGCGCGGAGGTCGAGTTCGACATCGTCAAGATCATCGCCGCCGTCACCAAGGCAAACGCCGCCACGGAGGAGGACGCGCGCATGACGCCGGTCCAGATCCAGCGCATCGCCGAAAGCGTGGAGCTGGCCTGTCAGGGTCTGGGCCGCGCGCCCACGGTCGAAGAGATCCAGGACTTCGTCGAGCATCAGATCATGGCGCACGGCGCGTTTGAGGTCGCCAAGCGCTACATCACCTACCGCTACACCCGCTCGCTCGTGCGCAAGAGCAACACGACGGACGACAAGATCCTCACCCTCATCGAGTGCAACAACGAGGAAGCCAAGCAGGAAAACAGCAACAAGAACCCTGTCGTCAACTCCACGCAGCGCGACTACATGGCGGGCGAGGTCAGCCGCGACCTGACCAACCGCATCCTCCTGCCCGAGGACATCGTCAAGGCGCACGAGGAGGGCATCATCCACTTCCACGACACGGACTATTATGCCCAGCACATGCACAACTGCGACCTCGTGAACCTCGAGGATATGCTGCAGAACGGCACCGTCATCACCGGAACGCTCATCGAGCGTCCGCATTCCTTCGCCACCGCCTGCAACATCGCCACGCAGATCGTCGCGCAGGTGGCGAGCAACCAGTACGGCGGGCAGAGCATCTCACTCACGCACCTCGCGCCCTTTGTGGACGTTTCGCGTCAGAAGATCCGCAAGCAGGTGCTTGCCGAGATCGAGGAGCTCGGTGTCGCGCAGGACGAGGCGAAGATCGCCCGCATCGTGGAAAAGCGCCTGCGCGAGGAGATCCGCCGCGGCGTGCAGACGATCCAGTATCAGGTCGTCACGCTCCTGACTACGAACGGACAGGCCCCCTTCATCACCGTCTTCATGTACCTCAACGAGGCGCGCAGCGAGCAGGAGAAGCGTGACCTTGCGCTCATCATCGAGGAGATGCTGCTCCAGCGCTACGAGGGTGTGAAGAACGAGCAGGGCGTGTGGGTCACGCCCGCCTTCCCTAAGCTCATCTACACGCTCGAGGAGGACAACATCCACGAGGATTCGCCCTACTATTATCTCACCAAGCTCGCCGCAAAATGCACGGCGCGCCGCATGGTGCCCGATTACATCAGCGAAAAGAAGATGCTCGAGCTCAAGGGCGACGTGTATCCCTGCATGGGCTGCCGCAGCTTCCTCACGCCCGACCGCTTCACCGACGCGGGCGTGGGCAACATCGCCAACGCCGGCAACTACGAGCCGGGCAAGCACAAGTATTACGGCCGCTTCAATCAGGGCGTCGTGACCATCAATCTGCCCGACGTCGCGCTCTCCTCCGGCGGCAACATCGAAAAGTTCTGGGATATTTTTGAAGACCGGCTCGAGCTGTGCCACCGCGCGCTCCGCTGCCGCCACGACCGCCTGCGCGGTACGCTCTCCGACGCCGCGCCCATCCTCTGGCAGTACGGCGCCTGCGCCCGTCTCAAGAAGGGCGAACCCATCGACCGTCTGCTCTACGACGGCTACTCCACCATCTCCCTCGGCTACGCCGGACTCTATGAGTGCGTGAAGTACATGACCGGCAAGAGCCATACCGACCCCGCCGCCACGCCGTTCGCCCTGTCCATCATGCAGAAGATGAACGACAAGTGCAAGGAGTGGAAGACTGCCGAGAACATCGACTATTCCCTCTACGGCACACCGCTCGAGTCCACGACCTACAAGTTTGCCAAGTGCCTGCAAAAGCGCTTCGGCATCATCGAGGGCGTGACCGACAAGGGCTATATCACCAACAGCTACCATGTCCACGTCACCGAGCCGATCGACGCCTTCACCAAGCTCAAGTTCGAGGCGCAGTTCCAGCACCTCTCGCCCGGCGGCGCGATCAGCTACGTCGAGGTCCCCAATATGCAGAACAACCTTGAGGCCGTGCTGCAGGTGATGAAGTTCATTTACGACAACATCATCTACGCCGAGCTGAACACCAAGTCCGACTACTGTCAGGTCTGCGGCTGGGACGGCGAGATCGAGATCGTCGAGGACGGCGGCAAGCTCATCTGGCGCTGCCCGAAGTGCGGCAACACCGATCAGGACAAGATGAACGTCGCCCGCCGTACCTGCGGCTACATCGGCACCCAGTTCTGGAACCAGGGTCGAACTGCCGAGATCAAGGACAGAGTGCTGCATCTGTAATAGAATAAAGTTAGCCCCCGACACCTGCCGCTGTACGGCATTATGTCGGGGGCTTATTATTTTGTAGGGGTGGTATTCATCCCTTCCTGGGTGCATTGCGCCAGCTGCAGGAAGAGTAAGTCCGAGAACCTGCGCCGGGACTTGCGGTGCCATGCAGTAAGGTCCGCACATGTGCGGCCCGGCACTGTAAAATAAGCATCCTCTTGCGGGAAAGCCTGCGGGCCGGGCATGCCCGGTTCCTGCCGCATCGTATAGCAAAACAGGCAGGCCGCCAATTCTGACGGTCTGCCTGTTGCTGTAGCAGTTGTGAATTTTACTTCGCGTACTCGGTTGCTCTGCTCTCGCGGATGACGCTGACCTTGATCTGGCCGGGGTAATCCAGCTCGTTCTCGATCTTCTTGGCGACATTGCGTGCCAGCAGAATGACCTCGTCGTCGCTGACCTTGTCGGGCTGGACAAGGATGCGGACCTCGCGGCCTGCCTGCACGGCGTAGGAGCTCTCGACGCCCTCAAAGCCGTTGCAGAGAGCTTCCAGCGTTTCCAGACGCTTGATGTAGCTCTCCATGTTCTCGCGGCGGGCACCGGGACGGGCAGCGGAAATCGCGTCGGCGGCCATGATGATGAACGCCAGCGTCGTCTTGGGCTCCACGTCGCCGTGGTGGGCCTCGATGGCGTGGATGACCTGCGGGTTCTCGCGGTATTTCTTGCAGATGTCAACGCCGATCTGGACGTGGCTGCCCTCGATCTCGTGGTCAAGGGCTTTGCCGATGTCATGCAGCAGACCGGCGCGGCGGGCCAGCTGGACATTGACACCCAGCTCACCGGCCATCAGACCGGCCAGCCAGGCCACCTCGAGAGAGTGGCTCAGGACGTTCTGGCCGAAGCTCGTGCGGTACTTCAGGCGGCCAATGAGCTTGACAAGGTCGGGATGCAGGCTGTGAATGCCAAGCTCCATGACGGCCTTGTCGCCTTCGCGCTTCATCTGGATTTCCAGCTCGCGGCGGCACTTGTCCACGGTCTCCTCGATCCGGGCCGGATGGATACGGCCATCGGCAATCAGGCGCTCCAGCGCCATGCGGGCGACCTCGCGGCGGGTCTGGTCAAAGCTGGAAAGCGTGATGGCCTCGGGCGTGTCGTCGATGATGAGGTCGCAGCCGGTGAGCGTCTCGATGGCGCGGATGTTGCGGCCCTCGCGGCCGATGATGCGGCCCTTCATC
>OJNV01001355.1_pt1 | contig 11648 bp, 8 predicted proteins | sample 1597961 | NCBI WGS metagenome assembly OJNV01 (sample SAMN01915220, study PRJEB22387) | human gut metagenome | isolation source: stool | host: Homo sapiens | place: USA
AAGAATTAGATAAATTAATTGCATCTCAGGATAAGAATTCAAAACAGTTATTTGAAAACTATCGTAATGATAATCCTCTTGGTGATGCATATATTGTAGAAGTCAAGAATGCAAAGAATCTTGATAAGATTGCGAAGAAGATTGGTGATATTCCTTGTGTAAAAGAAGTGACTTATGGTGGCTCTTCTACAAATAAATTAGTGGATATCCTTGAATCTGTACGTAATGGTGGAGCCATCTTTGTAGTGGCATTAATCGTAGTCGCATTATTTATGATTGCGAATACTATAAAAATCACTATTACATCTCGATCAACAGAAATCTCAATCATGAGAATGGTCGGTGCTTCTAACTGGTATATCCGTATTCCATTTATGTTAGAAGGTATCTTTATTGGACTTATTGGTTCTATTGTGCCATTGTTGATATTAGTATATGGTTATAAATTTGCTTATGTGACAATGACATCAATGATGTCATCTAACTTGATCACATTTATGTCACCATATCCATTAGTATGGCAATTAGGTGCTCTGCTTGCACTACTTGGTGCTGTTGTAGGATTAATTGGTTCATTCTTCTCAGTACGTAAATTCTTGAAATTATAACTGCACATATGTGCAGTTTTTTTGTAGAATAATAGTGAGGTGATAATCATGAAGGAAAGAGAACTCAAAGAGAAATGTTATATGGAAGCGTTAGATGGTTCTATATCTAACGTTAAGGTTGTACTTAATCATATGAAAAAGATTGATTTACAGGAAGGAATACTTGAAGAAGCAGTACTTAATAAAGATCGTATGCGTACAATTCTTCATCTAGAACTTGCATTAGCTGATTATTGTATTCTTTTAAGAAAGATGAAAGAGAATCAGTTTATTAACTACTTACCTCAGATGAGTAAAGATATTAATGCGCTTATTCATTGTAATCGCTTTGAGTATCATGAACAGATGATTATCGTTTATTCACAAAGAGGAGAAGAGGATATCGATGTTGAACGATTGATTTCCTTTGGTGAAGAAATCTTAGAAAGTTATGGTTTAAATGTGTAAATTTTAAACCATGCTTATTGAATTTCAAAGTGGATAATGCTATTATCTTTGAAGTATACGGAGGATGAAAAGTTATGAAAAAAAGACCTATTGTTTTATGTATTATGGATGGTTATGGATTAACTGATAGAGTAGATGGTAACGCAGTAAAACTTGCTAATACACCTAATCTTGATGATTTAATGGCAATGTATCCAACTACAACTATTAAAGCTTGTGGTAACGCTGTTGGTTTACCTGAAGGACAGATGGGTAACTCAGAAGTTGGTCATATGAATATTGGTGCAGGACGTACTGTTTATCAGTCACTTACTTTAATCAATAAAGCAATTACTGAAGGTACTTTCTTCACAAATGAAAAATTTGTAGAAGCAGTAGAAAACGCTAAGAAGAATGATTCTAAGTTACATATCTGGGGATTATTATCTAGCGGAGGAGTTCACTCTTCAAATGAACATATCTATGCTTTATTAAAGCTTGCTAAAGATGCTGGTTTAACTAAGGTTTATGTACATGCATTCTTAGATGGACGTGACGTAGCACCTGATTCAGCAGTAGACTTCGTTGGTGAACTTGCTGAAGAAATGAAGAAAATCGGTGTTGGTGAAATCGCATCTATTTCTGGACGTTATTATGCAATGGACCGTGATAAGAGATTTGACCGTATTAACTTAGCTTATGAAGCAATTGTTGATCATAAAGGAAACAGCTTCATTGATCCAGTACAGTTCGTAAAAGATTCTTATGCTGAAGAAGTATTTGATGAATTCGTAGTACCTGGTTATAACTCAGCAGTAGACGGTGCTGTAGAAGATAATGATTCAGTCATCTTCGCTAACTTCCGTCCAGATAGAGCAATCCAGATTGCTACTGTTATGACAAATCCTGATTTCTATGCAGATAAGGGATATACACCTGCTACTAAGAGAAATGGTATCTATTTCGTATGTATGATGAAATATGCTGATTCAGTAAATGGTCATGTAGCATTCGCATTACCAGAATTAACTAACACATTTGGTGATTATGTATCAGCTCAGGGATTAAAGCAGTTAAGAATTGCTGAAACTGAAAAATATGCCCATGTAACATTCTTCTTTGATGGTGGAGAAGATAAGGAAATCGAAGGCGCTAAGCGTGACTTAATCAACTCACCTAAGGTTGCTACTTATGACTTACAGCCAGAAATGAGTGCTTACCTTGTAAAAGATAAGTTAATCGAAGAATTAGATTCTGGAGAATTTGATGTAGTCATCGTTAACTTCGCTAACTGCGACATGGTTGGTCATACAGGTGTTATTCCTGCAGCTATTAAAGCAGTTGAAGTTGTTGATGATTGTGTTGGTGAAGTATATGAAAAGGTTGCTGAACTTGGTGGTACTATGTTAATCACTGCTGACCATGGTAACGCAGAAAGACTTCTTGATGAAGAAGGTAACCCATTCACAGCACATACTACAAACGATGTACCTTTAATCGTAACAAACTCTCACCTTGAATTAAAAGAAGGCGGAAAACTTGGAGACTTAGCTCCAACTATGTTACAGCTTCTAGGACTTGCTATCCCAGAAGAAATGGATGGTACAAGCCTTATTAAATAATTGAATTACTAAAGCGAGACGTCTTAGTTTCGCTTTTTTTGTATTTGTGTTAATATAGTCGAAAAGGAGAAATGAAAATGAAGAAATTACTCATTTTATGCCTTACTTTAATACTTTTAGGATGTAGTACATCTTCAGTTAAAAAAAAGAGTGTAAAAGGTATTAAAGAGATACAATATACAGAATTAAAGAAACTCATGAAAGAAGATGTTTCTTTCATGCTTTATCTAGGTCGTCCTGATTGTGGAGACTGTCAGGCCTTTAAACCTATCCTTGAAGACTATCTTAATAAGCATCCAAATGAAGGTGTTTATTACCTCAATATCAAAGCATATCGTGATGCATCACTCAAAAAAGATGCCACAAAAGAAGAAAAAGAGTTCTATAAGAATCTCTATAAAACATTTGATTTTAATTGGACACCTACATTAGAAGTCATCTCAAAGGGTTCTGTACAAAGTAAATATCAGTATCTTGATGAAGACTACTATGCGATTAAGGATCGTAGTCAACAAATCAAAAAGAAAAAAGAATTCATTAAAGAATTCAAAGTATTTATGAATCATTATTTTAAGGAGTAATAACTATGAAATGTCCACATTGTCATAAAGATATCAGACCCACAGATCACTTCTGTCCACATTGCGGTTATGATTTAAGAAGAAATCCACCTAGAAGTACGACTATTCTAGGTCGCATGATGAAAGGTTATTTAGTCATCATGTTACTGACTATTGCGCTTCCTATGGCTATTGTATTCTATAGTCAGTTCTTTACAGGAAAGTCAATTACATCTAATTTCCAGCAGTCAAAACTTTATGAGTTAGGTGAATTAAAGAAATCAGAAGGAGAAGAAGTCTATCACTTTGATTCTTCTAGCGCATTTAAGAAGAAATTTTCTAATGCTGAAACATTCATTAAACCTGCTCAGTCTTATAAGAAATCATTAGAAAAACAGTATGGTAAGACATTTACTGCTACTTACGATTATTCTGTTTATTCCAACAATGATCTCTATACAACTATTACATGTAAGACATCTTTGAATGATGATACAACTCTTGTGATTAAACGTACTTATAATCGTTCAAAGACAGATTCTATTAAAACAATAATCACAAAAGATAACTGTAAAACTTTCAAAGATCTTCTTCAGGAAGACAACAAAGAATTAATCACATCAGTGATTGACCAGCCTACATACAATAAGCTGATGAAAACTTTCCACAATAAACAAGAAGAATTTGAAACAAATAAAAAATCCTTAGGCCATTATGGCTTAGGTGCTTATATCAATGATAGTAAAGTATCTCTTGTAGTTTACCCGGGAAATAAGTACCAATCACAATTTAAAGCACAAACAGAAGGAAACCATTCTCTTGCTCGTTAACGAGTATTCCTCAGGGAAGTATGCATAATGCATGCTTCCCTTTTTTTGACTCCAATTACAGTCATTGTACTGTTTTATATAGATTCTCTCATGGCATATATATGTCTTTTTTTATTTAGTGGAAAGGGAAACAAGATGAATATTGTAAGAAGAATAGGTGCTGTTCTATTATCATTACTTATGATAGTAGGGATCACTACACAAAGTGTCAGTGCAGCATCCTATAAAATGGAATGGCATGGTAAATCTACTGCATATGGCAGTACTGTAGGTAATTTCACAATCGATGGAAGAAGAGCCTGGTGTATAGAACATAAGAAAACAACTCCATCGAATCAGACAATGTCAGGTGATTTTTATACAAGCACAGAACCTAAATATGCGAACATACGTAAGATTATGTATTATGGATGGTTTGGTTATCAGACATGGGATGGTATGAATGGATTAAATGATGATGAAAAGAATGTCATTATGTCCATGGCGCTTTCTCATGCTTATTCTAATACATCACTTAAACAGGGTAAGATTGCTGATTTCTATAATTATGCAACTTCTAAACCTGATCCTTTGAATCAGAATAATCTTTTATTTAGTAAGAATGAGTTAAGTACTTACTATGATCAAAATGCGAGAGTACAGAAATCAGAATCAGTCAGACTCAATGGTCCTAATGGATATCATATCACAATTAGTACTGGTACAAATAAAGCAAAGGTAGTCAATGAAACCAGAAACCAGTCAGGTGAAACAGTAGATATCTATGGTGGAGATACAATGCATTATGAAGCAGATGCGACTTATACAGGACCAGTCTATTCTGGTTATAAGTCAGGAGGTTTCACTTTTGCGCCATTAATTATTCATAATGGCAACGATAAATACCAGCATATTAGTACTTGGTATACAATTCCTCCAGAAGTTACTACATTTGCGAATGCACAGTTCCAGGCAGTGATTGGAAGATTAAAGCTTAGAAAGACAGATGTAGGTGGAAAACTATTAGATGGTGCCATATTCCATGTGACTGGTAATAATTTCGATCAGGATGTGACAGTCACAAATGGTGAAATAGTACTTGATAACTTATTAGTAGGTGAATATACCATTACTGAAAAGAATGCTCCTCATGGATATTTAGTGAATACAGCGACATTTAGCACAACAGTTAATCCAGGAGAAACATCAGAAGTCACTATTACTGATGAAGCCCCTACAGGACAAATTCTTATAAAGAAATCTGATGCAGATGGACTTGTACAAGGTGAAGCGTCATTAGAAGGTGCTGAATATACAGTATATAACTCAGAAAATAAAGAAGTAGGTAAGATCATGACTGATAAGACAGGTCGTGGTCAATTAAATAATCTTGTATTAGGTATTTATACAGTAAAAGAAACAAAAGCACCTGTAGGTTATAACTTAGATCCTCAAACTTATACAGTAGAACTTACTTACAAGGATCAGACAACTTCCATTGTATGGAATCATGTCGAATCTCAAGATAAAGTAAAAGTAGGACAAATTGAAATACTAAAGAGTGACACAAACAATCAGCCATTAAAGGGTGGAGAATTTGGTATCTATGCGAATAATGATATGTATATCGGTCATACCCTTTATAAGAAAGGTCAGCTTGTGATGTCTATTAAGACAAATGACAAAGGTATCGCAAAATCTGGTAATTTACCATATGGTTCATATTATGTAAAAGAATTATCTGCACCAGATCAAGAAGATGGTAATAAAGAAAACTTTGTCTTATCTGATGAAACACAATATGTTAAGATCACTGGAGATAAGCTGTTCTCTATGACTTTTGTAGATACTACTGTTACTGCATCTAAGAGAGATATTGCAGGCACAGATGAAATCAAAGGTGCAAAGATGCAGGTCACAGATATGAATGGAAAGATTATTGATACATGGACTTCTACCAATAAGCCTCATTCAATCAAAGGATTAACTGAAGGACATAATTATATCTTAACTGAAATCACAGCACCTAATGGTTTTGTGAAAGCTGAATCTATCAAGTTTACTGTATCTAAAGAAAAGAAGAATCAAGCAGTTATAATGAAAGATAAACAGGTTAAGATTTCTAAGACAGATTTAACTGGTAAGAAGGAAGTAGTAGGTGCTCATCTAGAAGTAAGAGATGAATTGAATAAAGTTGTAGATTCATGGACTTCTAGTGAAGAAGCACATTATGTAAGTGGACTTGAAGAAGGAAAGAAATATACACTTATTGAAACAACAGCCCCAGATGGTTATATTAAGGCTGAATCTATCACATTCACTGTATCTAATGAGAAGAAGAATGAAGCATATGTAATGAAGGATGGACAGATCACTGTTTCAAAAACTACAATTACAGGTAAAGAAGAATTAGAAGGCGCACAACTAGAAGTAAGAGATAAATCAAATAATGTAGTAGATTCATGGACTTCTACTCATGTTCCTCATTATGTCAGTGGACTAAAAGAAGGTCAAACTTATACACTTATTGAAACAACAGCTCCTGATGGTTATGCGAAAGCAGAATCTATCACATTTACAGTTTCTAAAGAAAATCAGGAAGTTGTGATGAAAGATGCTGAAATTACTGTTAATAAGGTAGATGAAGAAACAAGTGAACCTGTATTAGATGCCCAGTTCTCTGTATTTGACAAGGAAGGAAATCTCATTGATCAATGGATCACTGATGGTAAAGCCCATGCAGTAAGTCATCTAGAGGCAGGTAAAGAATATATTCTTAAGGAAACAAAGACACCTAGAGGATATCAAACAGTAACAGATACTACATTCACTGTTTCTGGGGAAGAAGATCTATCTTTAGAAATCAAAGAAAAGCCAATATTAGTGAATATCCAGGTGAATAAGGTGGATGCAAAGACAAAACAATTAATCAATGATAAAGACTTTGAATTCACACTTTACAAAGACCCTGATTGTATTTATAGTATGGCTGCTGCCTCATCAAAAGATGGTAGCGCAACATTTAAAGATTTAAGATATGGTACATACTATATCAAAGAAACAAAAGCACCATTTGGCTACCACTTATCTACAGAAGTCAAGAAGGTTGTCATTGATGAAAATGTGAAGGGTGATACATATACATTTGATTATGAGAATACACCAATAGAAATCATTCAAACAGGTGATCCAACAAATCTATTAATGATAATTGGTTTAGGTTTAGTCTCAATGATTTCTATTATTTTCATTCTTATTAAGAAAGAAAGCTAATATTTAGGACTGGAGAAATTCTCTCCAGTCTTTTTCTATTAATATGACTTTTTTTTATTGAGACCTTCCTATATAATGGGAAATTAAGGAGGGTGGAACTATGAAAATGGTATTTTGTGATATAGATGGAACTCTTTATCGTGAAAATGAACAGATCTCACCTTTAAACAAAGAAGCCTTAACACGTTTTCGTGATGCAGGCGGTCAAGTTGTTTATTGTACAGGACGTCATATATTAGAAATGAATAAAATCCTTGAGCAGGATGGTTATCCTTTTGATTATCTTGTTTTAAACAATGGTGGGGCAATCCTTGATTCCAATAAAGAAACTCTCTATGAGAAACATATAGAACAATCAATTGGACTTAATATTCTACAATGGGGAGTAGATGCCAATATGTTTGTGCATATGTGTGATGGAAAGAATAGTTATGGTTGTTTTAATCATCAATCTTTTGCACATAGTGATATGGGAAATATACCTATTCCAGATGACTATATGACATTAATGAAGAAAAGTCCTTCATTTCAGATCATTAGCTTAAATCAGGAAGATAATCAGACTGATCAAATTAATATCATTAAGAAAAGAATTGAAGACAAATATGGTGATGATGTTGAATGTCATCCTAATCTTCATTTCCTAGATATTGTTCCTAACAACTGTTCTAAAGGGAGTGGTGTCACTTATCTCAAGGACAAAACAAATGCGATAACCTATACAATAGGTGATTCATGGAATGACCTTTCAATGATTGAAGCAGGAGATCATGGCTGTACATTTAATTATGCACATGATGATATTCAAGAAAAAGCAGATCATATTTATAGTTATGTCTATGAAATGATTGATGATATATTAGGGGGTAAAATATAATGAGCTGGAGAAACAATTTAAGAGATGTAGAACCTTATGTGGCTGGGGAACAGCCTAAGATGTCTAATCTTATCAAACTAAATACAAATGAAAATCCATATGAACCAGGAGAAAAAGTCAAAGAAGCAATTCAATCTTTTGATCCATTTAAACTAAGACTCTATCCTGATGCAGATGCATCAAAGCTTAAACATTTAATTGCAGAGTATCATGGATTAGAAGATGATCAGGTCTTTTTAGGTAACGGAAGTGATGAAGTTCTTGCCTTAACATTCTTAACATGTTTTAACGGACAGAATCCTATTCTTTTCCCAGATATTACTTATTCTTTCTATCCTGTTTATTGTGAATTGTTTAATATTGATTATAAGACAGTGGCACTTGATGATGCATTTAAGATTAAGAAAGAAGATTATTTTAATAAGAATGGTGGAATTATCTTCCCTAATCCAAATGCGCCAACAGGTGAACTTATGTCTGTAGATGATATCGAAGATATTATCAAACACAATTCTGAGAGTGTTGTTGTGATTGATGAAGCCTATATTGATTTTGGTGGAGAAACAGTCATACCACTCTTAAAGAAATATGATAACTTACTTGTGATTCATACATTTTCTAAGTTCCGTTCACTTGCAGGTAGTAGACTTGGTGTAGCTTTAGGTAATAAAGAACTTGTATCACATTTATATGATGTAAAGAATTCATTCAACTCATATCCAATTGATGCACTCGCTCAGGTGATTGGTGAAGCTTCTATTAAAGACAGTGAAGTAATTAAAGAACATGCGAAAAAGATTATCGCAACACGTGAACGTACTAAAAAAGCCCTTAAAGAAATGGGCTTTACTATGACTGACAGTTATTCTAATTTCATCTTTATTCATCATGATGATTATGATGCAGAACATATCTTTAAAGAGTTAAGAAAGAAACATATTATTGTAAGATATTTCAATGCCCCACGTATTAATCAATACTTACGTGTCACTATTGGAAATGATGAAGAAATGGATGCATTCCTAGAAGCTGTCAAAGAAATTATTCAAGCATTTTAAACACATAAGGAAACAATTAATGATATGATAAATACAGATAACGTACTTCTATTTGATCTAGATGGAACAGTACTTAATACCGATGAATTGATCTTCCAATCATTCAGATATACTTTTAAAAAGCTTCTTCCTGATTACACATTATCAGAAGAAGAGCTTCTCTCATTCTTAGGACCACCTTTAAGAGATTCATTTGCACGTTTCTTTTCAGGTGATCAGGTAGATGAAGCAGTACAAATCTATCGTGCTTATAATCATGAGAAGCATAATGATTATGTTACTCTATATTCTCATGAAACAGAAGTATTAAAAAAACTTCATGAGAAAGGAATAAGAATGGCTATTGTCACTACTAAATTCAAGGATGTGGCTGTATATGGATTAAAGTGTGCACACTTGGATCAGTATTTTGAAGTAGTCATTGGAAGTGATGAAGTCACACATGGGAAACCTCATCCAGAAGCAGTATTAACTGCAATGAAGAAGATGAATGCGAATAAAGGTTATATGATTGGTGATAATGTGACTGATATTCAAGCAGGTAAGAATGCCGGTATTAAAACTATTGGAGTCACTTGGTCTTTAAAAGGCATAGAGGGACTTCTTGGTGAACATCCAGATTATATGATGGAGTCTTATGACGATTTATATGATTATCTAGAAAGGATGTAGATTATGAAAGATATTATAATTATTGGTGGTGGGCCAGCAGGACTCACTGCTGCACTCTATGCAAGTCGTGCAGGCGCTGATGTGACTATTATTGAATCAGGTGCACCAGGTGGTAAATTAAACTTAACAGCTCACATCGAAAACTATCCAGGAATAAAAGAGATGATGGGTCCTCAGCTTGCATATGATATGTATGAACAGGCTCTTAACTTCGGTGCCCAATTAAAGATGACAGAAGTGAAATCTATTGTAGATGAAGGTGACTATAAGAAGGTTATTACTTCTAAAGAAGAACTAGAAGCTCGCGTAGTAATCATTGCGACAGGAACTAAAGAAAGAAAAATGGGACTACACTTAGAAGATGAAATGACAGGTAAAGGTATTTCTTATTGTGCTGTTTGTGATGGTCCATTCTTTAGAGGAAAAGAAGTTGCTGTCATTGGTGGAGGCAATAGTGCGATTGAAGAATCAATCTATCTTGCTGGTATTACAGAAAAGGTTCATATTATTATGAGACGTGATGTTTTCCGTGCAGATGATTATCTAGTGAAGAAAGCACTTAATAATGAAAAGATTGAATTCCACTTCAAAAAGAAGCCACATGCTTTAATTGTAGAAGATGATACATTAAAAGGCTTAGAACTAGAAGACAGTGTTACAAAAGAACGAGAAAATCTTTACGTACAGGGTATTTTCCCATTTATTGGTTTAGATCCAGTCACTGATTTTGTGAAGGATTTAGGTATCGCAAATGAACAGGGTTATATTGATGTTGATGAACATATGGAAACAAAAATTCCTGGAATATTTGCGATTGGTGATGTCAGAACAAAGACATTAAGACAGGTTGTCACAGCTGCAAATGATGGTGCAATTGCTGGACAATATGCTGCTAAGCTTGTTGAAGAGAACTAATGATAGTTCTCTTTTTGAATGCTTTATACCCTTATGATTGTATGTTATAATAGATGAGGTTGAGGAGGATATAAGTCTATGAAGAATGTAGAAGTTGTATTAGTTACTGGTATGTCAGGTGCAGGTAAATCTACTGCCATGGCTATATTTGAAAATATGGGATATTATTGCATCGATAACTATCCAGTTGCACTACTTGAACAGTTTGGAGATTATTTATTAGATGAAACTTTAGGTGGTAAGATTGCGATGGGAATCTATCTAGGAGATGCACTTCAGGCAATTCGTGAATTAACGAATATGGATTGGATCAATTTGACTGTTGTATTCTTAGATTGTGAAAATATGGAAATCTTAAAGCGTTATAAGCAGACAAGACGTTCTCATCCAATGATGATCATGAATAAAGCCAATACACTTTATGACTCTATTGAATTAGAACGCCAGGAATATGAACAGATTAAGACACAGGCTGATTTAATCATTGATACAACTCTATTAAAGCGTACAGCTTTACAAGATAGACTAGAAGCATCTTTCTATCATGAAACAGGAGAAGTATTCCGTGTTTCTTTTGTATCATTTGGATATAAGTTTGGTATTCCTAAGGATGCTGATTTACTTCTTGATGTAAGATTCCTACCAAACCCTTTCTATATTCCTGAACTTAGAAATAAGACAGGAAATGACAAGGAAGTCTATGACTATGTTATGGAAAAACCTGAAACTCAGGAATTTATTAAAAGGACTTTGTCTTACTATGATTATTTATTGAAAGAATATGAAAAAGAAGGAAAAATGCAATTGATTGTCGGTATTGGCTGTACA
>OJNV01001357.1_pt1 | contig 11637 bp, 10 predicted proteins | sample 1597961 | NCBI WGS metagenome assembly OJNV01 (sample SAMN01915220, study PRJEB22387) | human gut metagenome | isolation source: stool | host: Homo sapiens | place: USA
GGGCGGTTTAAAATCTGCCTCGCTATAGACAAAGAACACCGTGTGCTGCCCGCAAGGTCAGCACACGGTTTTTCATTTGGATTCCTTCAGCCACTGCTGGAATTCCGCTAACGAGATAATATCTCGGTCACATTTCTGTTTCTCTTCTCTAGCTTTTTCGCTCCATGCATAGAACGCCTCGTCCGTGATGCGCCCCGCCTTGATCCACGCAAAGCGCCGCTTATACTCTTTGCGGTATGCCTTGAAGATTGGGTCATCCGACTGCTTCTTTGTCCACTGCTTGAAAGCCCCGATCTCTCGACAGACCTGCTCTCCTCTTGGAACAGGCCGCTCGCAATACTCCGCGCTGACCCGCCCGGTCTGCGGAAACCATCGTCCGCAGTTCTTGCAGCGCCGCACGGTGATGTTCCGTTCTACGCAACTCCGCAGAGAGTAGTCGATCATGTCCCGGATGCTGGAGGAATACAGCACCGGCGAACACCGCCCCGGCTCCACCGGCTCAAAGCTGAGGGGGATAGGGTGGAAACAAAACAGGTCTGGATCTTTCGGAGAGTCGTGAAAGTAATTTTTTGCCGCCTGTGCCTGCGGCTCCCGTCCTGCGCTGTCTACATTCAGCACCAACTCAAAAAATCGCTGGATATGCTGCTGATACAGCGGAAGCTGCTCGGGGAGCTGGCGCAGCTCGTCCAGTATCTGCGCATCCTCCGCACTGCCTCGGTCATTTTGAATGTACATCGCTGACTGGCGGTAGCGGCAGTGAACATAGAGAAGTCGAAAATAAATGTGTATGGAGACTAACCTCCACAGTTTTCTCCTGACATTCTCAAGTGCGTCCCTGTCATCCTCTGCGATAAACCGGCTCCAGTTATCCGTGGCGCTCTGCAGCATCGGTGTCACTTCCGCGCAGTCCAGTTCCTGAAAGGAGAGGAGGCTTTCCAGAAAGGGAAACTCCTTCTGGACGTCCGGAACGCCTTGCGTACCAAGGGAATCATACTGGAAAATCTCTCTGTCCTCAGAGAAATACATTTTGGCATACCACATGGCAGATCACCTCAAAATAGACAATCGTAATATAGAAATAGGGACAGTCTTGACAAGGGATGAAAAGTATGTTACCATACGATCACGGAAAGACTGTCAAAAGTAATTTACAGTTAGTCTAACACGGAGACTGCGGATTGTCAATGAAAAAGACGGTCACAAATCCGAAAAAGCACCTCGACAACTGAATACCCATCACCGGAGATGATACACGCCGGAGAAGTAACGCCAGGACGCTGCGCAAAGCGGTCGAGCGTACCAAGGCAGTGAAAACGCCGTGCAGGTCAAACAAGGCCGCAGGGCAGGAACGGGTACGGTGTGTGGCAGAGAACAAAGAAAGGGGGAAGAAACATACATCGTTCCTACAAAAAGAAAAACCGCTGAACTGTTGCAGCAGTCCAGCGGCGTGCCGCGTTTCGGAAAACGCAGACTCCATCTGCAAACAGTCTAACAGAGGGACCTCCGAAACGCAAGTAATTTTTCTCTGAATTCTATTGGAGGTAACGATTTTGAAAATATCAACCTATCACAGCTACGATGAATTGCCGCTGTTCCTCAACGCGGAGCTGGTGGCAAAGGTGTTGGGCGTGTCCATCTCCAGTGCCTACGAGCTGATGCACGAAGAAGTATTTCCGTCTGTGCGCATCGGCAGTCGGTTCGTGGTGCCCAAGGATAAATTCCAACAGTGGGTAGAGCGGCAGACTGGAGGTGCCAGATGAGAACTTGGACAAAGCGCGACCCGGTCAAGAACTATTTTCCTCTGCCCAATGAGATCTATCAGCTGGGTCTGTCTCACGGTGCGATCGCTGTCTACGGTTACCTGCTCCGCATCGAAGACCGCAGGACCTATCAGTGCCATCCCAGCTATGCCACCATCGGCAAGGCGGTGGGCATGAGCAACAACACCGTGCGGAAGTATGTGCAGGAGTTGGAGGAACGCGGGCTCATCGTCACGGAGCGCACCAGCATCATCACACAGGACGGGCACAAGCAAAACGGAAGTCTGCTCTACACGATCCTGCCGATCCAGTTTTCCATCGACCAGTTCTACCAGCGGCAGTTGGATGCTGTGGACAGAGCAAAGGAACGGCAGCGAGTGGCAAGACGCATGGAGCAGACCAGCGTGTGAAACAGCAGATATGTTTCTCTGCGTCCTGTTGCTGTGACCGAAAAAACCGTGGGACCCATCGGTGCGAAGCGAGGTATAGCAGCGGGGCTGCGCGTGCCTGCGGGCCCGCGGCGCCGATGAACTGCGTCAACCCGCCCTTGGCGGGCAGCCGCAGTTCATCGGCTGTTATTCTGCTCCCACGGTTTTCACCGCCTCAAATTTGAAGGCATTTTCACAGATTTTGTGCTTTCGGATGTGCTGCACAGATCAGTTCCCCGCGCCGTTCGCCCTGTGTGCCGCTGTGTGCGCGGTTAGGGGCTGGGGTGGAGTGTGTACCCGCCAAAGCCCATTGAAGCGAGTGTTGCGGCGTTTGTGGGCGATGTGTGAGAGATCCTTGCGAATACTGTTCCGACAAAGGAGAAATGAGTCATATAGGGGTGAGTTTTTCCTCCTGACCATGCCCTGTTTCGGAGATTGTAGCCCCTTGTTTACCCGTTCGATTAAAGCACAAGATAAAGGGCCGCAGTCGCAAGCGCCCGCAGCCCGCCCACAAAGCCCCGCAGTGCGGGGCTTTTCAGAGAAACGCCAACCACCGTCGGTTTGGCGGTTTTACAGAACAATCGCAGTCGGTCATTCGGCAAAGTCCCGTGTTTGCAGGGCTTTGCGGCGATTTTGACCGACGACACAGAAAGGAAAGAAAAAATATGGATGATAACAAGAAAAGCACTACGATCTGGCTGCGCCCCAGCGTGATCAGCCGCATGGACGGCTGGTTGGAAGCAGATAACTGTCAAAGCCGCAGCGAATTCGTAGATAAGGCCCTGCGCTTTTACATGGGTTATCTCGGCACCGAGGACAACACGACCTACATCTCTCGGGCCATCCTGACAGCCATTCAGGGTACGCTGGACGACAACAACAATCGGCTCTGCCGCATTCTTTTCAAGTGCGCGGTGGAACTGAATATGCTGTGCCACACCATCGCAGCCCACTTCCGCGCCGACCCGATCCACACGCGGGAGCTGCGAGCCTACGCCGTGGATGAGGTAAAGCGCACCAATGGTCGGGTGAGTTTTGAAAGCGCGGTTCAGCAACAGCGGCGCATTGAGCCGGAGGATGAATGGCCCGAATCGTACTGATCTCGCCCTACCTCAAGGGCGGGCAGAACGCGGCAAAGCTCGCGCATCGCACCCGCTACGTCGCCACCCGTCCCGGCGTGGAGCTGCTGGCGGATGAGCGCAGTACACTCCCCGCCACAAAAAAGGGCTACTCGATGCAGATGCACATGTGAACAGGTTTGGAAACGTATTTTTTGCGCCGCAATAGTCAAAGAAACATTTTGGAAAACAGTAGCTTTGTACGCCGGGTTGTGGTATGTGTTGTGGTTGCCAAAAAGGAGGTGCCGCAATGTATGACTACATGAAAGCCCTGCAAAAGCGTTTCGACCGTCAGCCGCATCCAGACTTGGACGCTCAGGTCGAATACGCCCAAGAGGAACTGCGGCAGGACATGGATGCCGCGGGGCGCAGAAAGCTGCTGCGACTGTTGGATGCGCAAAACACATTGCTGGTTGAATCCAAGCTGATGAGCTTCACGGCTGGCTTCAAGCTGGCGTGGGGCATGGCGAAAGAGCTGGAGGCAGATGGGCTCTACTCCTTCGAACGGGAGGAAGAAGAACACATCTGCCATCCGGCGGAACAGGAGGACTAAATGGCGAAACGAAGACCGTCCGGTGACGGCATGGTGCGCAAGCGGGAGGATGGTCGCTGGGAGGGCCGCATCGTGGTGGGCCACAAGAAAAACGGTACGCCCATCTTCCAGCACGCCTATGCGCATACACAAAAAGAACTGACGGAAAAGCTCCATCAGAATATCGAACGCTATCAGGATGTGGAGTTGACCGAGGACAGCCGGATGACCTTGGGAGAGTGGCTGGACCGCTGGCTGACGGAATACAAGGCAGGTACGGTGCGGCCCGGTACGCTCAAAAGCTATCGCTGCTATATCGAATACTACATCAAACCACAGTTGGGCGATAAACAAATCTCCCTCATCTCTCAGCAGGACATCCAGCGAATGTACCGCCGTCTGAAAACGGAGGGGCGCATCCACGAGCACCCCGAGATGGGGCATCAGCTCTCGGACTCCATGGTGCGCCACATCCATACCACCCTCCACGCCGCGCTGAAGGACGCGGTGCAGGCACACGTCATTCCCAGAAATCCCACCAAGGGTACAACGGCGCCCAAACCCAACTACAAGCCCAAGCGCATCCTGACCGGCGAGGAGCTGGATGCCTTTCGCGCGGTGGTGGAGCAGGACGAGGTGTGGCGGGACTTCTTCCAGACGGAGCTGATGACCGGCCTGCGCCGCGGCGAGATCTGCGGTCTGCAATGGAACGACTTCGACGAGGAGAGCGGCACGCTGAAGGTGTGCCGCACCCTCCACGGCCAGCGGAAGGGTGAGTACACCGTCGGCGAGACCAAAACGGGAAAGGGAATGCGTACCATCCTCCTGCCGAAGACGGTGGCGGACATCCTGCGGCGGCGCAAGGCGGATACCATCAGTCAATGGATATTCCCCAACCCAGTGAAGCCGGAGGATCCTGTCAACCCCGGCTCGGCCTACCTCCACATGAAGACGCTGCTCCGGCGGGCGGGACTGCCCAGCATCCGCTTCCACGACCTGCGCCACACCTTCGCGACCCATGCCCTCACCAGCGGCGTGGACGCCAAAACGTTGTCCGGCATCCTGGGCCACACCAATGCGTCCTTCACGCTGGACACCTACACCCATGTCACCTCGGATATGCAGAAGACAGCTTGCGGCATCGTGGGCGGCTTTATGGAAGACATCTTCGGAAAGGAGTTGAAACCGTGGCAAGAAAACGAAAAGCTGGAGACGGAACTGTAAGGCAGCGCAAGGACGGGCGTTGGGAGGGGCGCATCGTCATTGGCTACGATGACAATGGCTACCCCAAAACGAAAAATGTTCTCGCCAAAATGAAGAAGGAGTGCATCGAGAAGCTCCAAAAGCTCAAGGAGGAGTGTGGCGGGCTGAAGCCGGAGAAGGTGCGGTCAGAGATGCCCTTCGGGGTCTGGCTGACATATTGGTACGAGAATCACTCCAAGCCAAAGATCCGCCCCACCACGCAAGAGACCTACGAGAGCCGCATCCGACTGCACATCATCCCGGAGATCGGCAGCATCCCGCTGAACAAGCTGACGCAGAACGACCTGCAGCAGTTCTATGGACGGCTCAAGAAAAATGGCCGGAAGCGCTTTGCTGACAAGTACGGCGAAGGGCTGTCCGACCGGATGGTGCGCATGTGCCACGCCACCTGCCGCTCGGCACTGGAGAAGGCGGTGCAGGATGGGCTGATCCGTGTGAACCCAGCCATCGGCTGTAAGCTACCACCGAAGAAGGCGCGGGAGATGCAGGTACTGACGCGGGAGGAACTGCAGCGGTTTCTCATTCAGGCGAAGTTCGAGGGGTACTACGAAGTCTTCCTTCTGGACTTGGCTACCGGCCTGCGCCGGGGCGAGCTCATGGCGCTGCAGTGGGATGACCTGAACTTCAAAACCGGTGTGCTGAATGTGAACAAGCAGGTCTACGATGTGCGGGGCCAGCTTCAAATCAGCACGCCCAAGACGAAGAACTCTGTCCGCAAAATCGTCCTGCCGCCCGCCGTGGTGGCGGTGCTGCGGGAGTACAAAGAGACGGTGGACTCCCGCTGGATGTTCCCGTCCCCGGTGAAGGAGGACTGCCCCATCACCCCCGGCGTGGTACGGCGCAGATTGCAGCTCATCCTGGAACACGCTGGGTGCAAGCATGTACGCTTTCACGATCTGCGCCATACATTCGCGACGCTGGCGCTGGAGAACGGTATGGATGTAAAAACGCTTTCCGCCATGCTGGGTCATGTGTCGTCGGCCACCACGCTGGACATCTACACCCACATTACCGATGACATGCGGCTCACGGCCGCCGCCAACATCGACCGTGGCATCGGCAAGGCAGCGCCACAGGAGGACGCTTCAGAGCCGGGGCAGGAAACCGCCCCGGTCCAGGCGGAAAAGCCGAGAATGACCGACTTCAAGCCCTATGTGGGCCGCAAGCGCAGATCCGGTACCGGCTGCATCAGCGAGATCAGCGACCATCTCTTTGAAGGCCGCTATTCCCCCAAATGGCCCGACGGTAAAAAGCACGCCCGCAATGTCTATGCACACACCCGCGAGGAGTGCGAGGAGAAGTTGAAGGTACTGATCGTGGAGATGAAGGCAGAGATTGCGGAGACGCAGCGGCTGAAAGATATGAGCGAAGGTGATGGAAGCCCGCTGGAGGGGAAGAAAGGCGAGCGGACGAAGAAAGGAAAGTAAAAAAGATTCGACAAAGGTTTCGAGCGACCTTCCATAATGACTCCTCTGTTTTGGTAAACATCCAGAGCTGTTTACCTAATGTTGCGGAGGCCAATCGACCAATGCCTTTTGCGCCCATTAGTGGCCGCCCGCTGGGAGAAGTTTTGTTAGCCCTTTTTGTTTTGGAGTTTGTACCTAAAACAAGCCATTTGGACTCAATATCATTTTGAGACATACCCAGCCCGGTATCTACAATGACAACATGTTGATTCGACCCAGTAGTGGAAAATTCAACACGTAACCATGGCGCATCGGCATCATATGCGTTTTTCATTAACTCGGCAAGAGCGGTAACTGAATCTCGGATTTGCTTTCTACCAAGCAATTCCACTGTGCGGGCTTTAGTTTTAAATCCACTCATGTTATGTCCTCCCTTGGAATAATGATAAAATAAAGCATAGAAGTCATGCAATATGGAGGCGTTCAATAATGGAATCATCTCAATACTTCATAGCTAAATCTGATAAATATGTTCTGGTGAGAAAGATAGGCAATCGATTTTTTCGGATTATTTCAGATACAAACATTACGCCTGTCGAATTAATATATCAAAAAATATGTTCTGAAGGATACACGTCGGAACAGGAATTGTTTCAAGATATTTTTGATCTTTACGGAAATATTTCGATTTTTTCATTTAATAAGGGAAACGATAGTACTTTGCCCAAATGATTCCTTGAAGACGTGGCAATTCAACATTTTTTATGTTAGTATCATATCGCAATTTAGGCATAATTGCAATGAAGTATTTCTGAGTATGTCGTGTATTAGCATATAAAAGCATAGGTGTTATATCATCGTCTGCGCCGCAATAGACAAAGAATAAGAAAAATCCCTCTGAAATCAATGATTTCAGAGGGATTTTGGTCCGAGTGGAGAGGCTCAAACTCTCGGCCTCGTGGTCCCAAACCACGCGTTCTATCAGCTGAACTACACCCGGATATTCAATTTCTGCCATGATACCACGGCGAACGGTAAAAATAAAGTTTTTTCTGTATGTGGTCAAACATGTGGTCAAAGCCGCTTTTGTACTGCTTTCAGCAATCGGAGAAAATCCCGCAAATGCAGGTGTCGCAAGGCTTTGCGGCGTTTTGTCATGCCCCACCCTGGATACAGCCACGGCACTCCCAAACCAGGCGCGATACCAGCTTTGCTATACCCGGATATGCGCGTGAGTGCGGATAAGCACTTTGCTATTATAGCGAAAGCGGCGGGGGAGTGCAAGCATTTTCTGATATTAAAGAAAAATTAAGGCTTTCCCCCTTTTCCTTTTAAGGCTGCGGTGGTAGAGTAAGCTCAGGAAAGCCCGAGAGGCGGCGCCGCGTCGGGCAGGGAGGGAAGGAAAGCAATGCACAACATTTTAGTCTGCGACGACGACCGCGATATCGTCGCCGCGCTGAAGATTTATTTATCCGGCGGAGAGTACCGCGTCTTTGAAGCCTACAACGGCGCGGAGGCGGTCGAGGCCGTGCGGAAGAATGACATCCACCTTGTCCTCATGGACATCATGATGCCGGAGCTGGACGGCATTGCCGCGACGGCGGCGATCCGGCGCGAGAGCAACGCGCCCATCATCCTGCTCACGGCGAAGAGCGAGAGCAGCGACAAGGTGCTCGGGCTGAACGTCGGCGCGGACGATTACATCACCAAGCCTTTTGACCCCGTGGAGGTGCTGGCCCGCGTGAAATCGCAGCTTCGGCGCTATACGCTGCTCGGCGCAAAGCCGGAGACCGCGCCGGAGCGCGGTATCTACACCGTCGGCGGCGTGACGCTCAACGAGGACGCCAAGAGCGTGACGGTGGACGGCGAGAGCGTTTCGCTGACGCCGCTGGAATTCAACATCCTGCAGCTCCTTATCCGGTCGCCCGGACGCATCTATTCGAGCAGCCAGATCTACGAGCTGGTGTGGAACGAAAATTCCCTCGGTGCCGAAACGAGCGTGGCGGTACACATCCGCCACCTGCGTCAGAAGATCGAGATCAACCCCTCCGAGCCGCGCTACCTGAAGGTCGTGTGGGGCCTGGGGTATAAAATGGAGGACCTTCGACATGAAAAGGAATGATTGGGCCGGCGGCTTCTGGGCCAAGGCGGCAGCCTTTCTGCTCGCCGTAGTGCTCGTGCCGGTGCTTTTGAGCTACGGCACGGCGCTCGCGTTCAGCTACAGCGGCGAGCTGCGCGGAGACTTTTATGAAAGCAGCATCTGCTCGAGCGCGGTCTACCGCGAAATGAGCCACGTTTACGACAGCTATCATTATTATGTAGAAAACGGGCAGTCAGAGGTGCTGGAAAAGTATGATGACTGGTACCCCGCCGACGACCGCTCCACGAATGTCCGTTTTTCGATCGAGGACGAGGCGGGCACCATCCTCTTCGATAACCACCGCACAGGCGACATTCCCGTGACGGGCTGGTGGGGTGAGATGGCGCAGGACGGCGTTGTGTTCCGCAGCTACATCGCCGCGGACTATCCCGCGCAGGACAACGTCTACCGGGCGCGGGACTTCTACTACACAATGACACGCCTTGCGCCGCACGCAGCGGCGGTCGTGATCGCCTGCGCAGCCGCGGAGCTGTTCCTCTTCATCTTCCTCGCCCGTGCCGCGGGCCGCAGGCCGGGGCGCGAGGAGGCGGTTGCGGGCTGGCAGGAGAAGCTCCCCTTTGATCTCTATGCACTGCTCCTTCTCGGCGGAGGCGGTGTGCTCGTTGTCGCCGCGGTGGAGAGCGCGGAGCAGAGGCTTGACCGCTTTGATCCGATCGCGCTCGCCCTTCTGCTTGCCTTTGCTGCGCTCGCCTATGCGCTTTTTCTTGCGTTCTGGACGACGCTCTGCGCCCGTATCAAACTGGGAAAATGGTGGGAGAATACGGTCTGTTGTTGGCTTCTCCGGCTCTGCCGACGGATTTTGAGGTGGTGCTGGCGCGTGCTCTGCCGCGCGTGGGGAGCGCTGGCCGGCTTCGTGCGCGGCATTCCGCTCGTGTGGCGCACGGCGGTGGGCTGCTGCGCGGTGAGCGTGCTGCTCATCGCCTTTGAGAGCAACCACGCGGCGGGGCCGCTGCTACTGACGCTGCTCGTCCTCTCCGTCGCCGCCTGTCTCTTTTCCATGCAGCTGCGGCGGCTGCAGAAGGGCGGCGAAGCCCTTGCTGCGGGCGACCTCACCTCGAAGGTCGATACCTCGCGGATGTACTTCGACCTCAAGCGTCACGGCGAAAATCTCAACGCCATCAGCCGCGGCATGAGCATCGCGGTGGAGCAGAGGCTCAAGAGCGAACGGCTCAAGACGGAGCTGATCACCAACGTATCGCACGACATCAAAACGCCGCTCACGAGCATTGTGAACTACGTCGATTTGCTTCAGCGCGAGCACACGCCGGAGCAGGAGAGGGAATACCTCGCCGTGCTCGACCGGCAGGCGCACAAGCTCAAGAAGCTGACGGTGGACCTGGTGGAAATGTCCAAGGCGTCGACGGGCAACATTCCCTGTCACATCGCGCGGCGGAGCGTGCGCGAGCTGATCGACCAGACGGTGGGCGAGTACGCCGAAAAGCTGTCCGCCGCGCGGCTCGAGCCGGTGGTGACGCTGCCGGACGAGGAGCTTTACTGCCTGTGCGACGGCGCGCTGATGTGGCGCGTGCTGGACAATCTCCTCTCAAACGCCTGCAAGTATGCCTGCGCGGGCACGCGGCTCTACATCGCGGCGAGACGCGAGGGTGAGACGGTGGCGTTCTCGTTCAAGAACATCTCGCGCGACGCGCTCAACATCGACCCCGACGAGCTGATGGAGCGCTTCGTGCGCGGGGACAGCTCGCGCACGACCGAGGGCAGCGGACTTGGGCTGAACATCGCCAAGAGCCTTGTGGAGCTGCAGAAGGGCACGTTCTCCATCGCCATCGACGGCGACCTCTTCAAGGTCGGCTTCATCCTGCCGCGCACGGAGTAACGATTTCGACACAAAGTCTTAAAAAAGGCTTAAAGAAAATCAAAGCACAAAACAAAAGACCGCCTGCTATGCTTGGCTCATCCCAAGAGAGAGGCGGTCTTTTCCTATGCTTGATATGTGGATCGTGATTTTAACGCTGCTGCTGAAGGCGGCGAGCCTGTGGTTCCTTGCCGTGGCGCTCTTTGCGCTGCGAAAGCCGAAGCGCTATGCGGTGTGCGCGCCGCGCACGCGCTTTGCCTGCCTCGTTGCCGCGCGCAACGAGGAGGCTGTCATCGGCGCGCTCGTGGAGAGCCTGAAAAAGCAGGACTATCCCGACGCGCTCTACGATATTTTTGTGATCCCCAACAACTGCACGGATGACACCGAGTCGGAGGCCCTCTGCGCGGGTGCGAAGATCTTCCGCTGCTTTGAGCCGGTGCGCTGCAAGGGCGACGCGCTGCACGAGGCGGTCGCGTGGCTGCTGCCGCAGCGCTATGACGCCTTCTGCGTCTTTGACGCGGACAACGTCGCGGACGAGCAGTTTCTCGCCCGCATGAACGACGCCTTCTGCGCGGGCGCGCAGGTGTGCAAGGGCGCGATGCGCGCGAAGAATCCCTACGACTCCTGGCTTTCCGGCTGCTATGGGCTGTACTTCACGCTCTTCGACACTTTCTTTTCCCGCGCCCGCATGAGCTGCGGCCTTTCCTCCAAGCTGGTCGGTACGGGCTTTGCCGTCCACCGCGCGGTGCTTGAGCGCTTCGGCGGCTGGAACACCTCGACCATCGCCGAGGACGCGGAGTTTGCCGCGCAGTGCGCGGCAAACGGCGTGCGCGTCTGCTTTGTCCCCGGCGCGCTGACCTACGACGAAGCGCCGAACGACTTCGCCGTATCGCTCCGCCAGCGCCGCCGCTGGTGCAGCGGCATCATGGACGTGGCGGTGAGGATGGACGCGCCGCTTGTCTCTGCGCTGCGGGGGAGTGCGCCCCTGCGCGCGCTCGACGCGCTGCTGATCATCAACGCGCCGTTTTTGCAGGCGCTGACGCTCCTGCCGCTCACGCTCACAATTCTCTCTTCGCTCGTGCAGGGAACGGCGGGGACTCTTGCGCTGACCGGCGCGGTCTCGCTGACCCTGAGCACGCTCGGTCTGATGGCGCTT
>OJNV01001366.1_pt1 | contig 11606 bp, 8 predicted proteins | sample 1597961 | NCBI WGS metagenome assembly OJNV01 (sample SAMN01915220, study PRJEB22387) | human gut metagenome | isolation source: stool | host: Homo sapiens | place: USA
TTGGCCTCCGTATCGGCATCATGGATGAACTGTACCTCCTCTTTGGGAATGCCGCGCGTAACCAGCTTGTCCCGAATATCGTTGTACACATCAAAGCCGTCCGCGCGGGGCGTGCTCAAATCGCAGAAGATCATCTGCGTGGAGCGCTGCGCCTTTGTCTTTTCCCAAATGGTAAAGACCCGCTCCACGCAGGCATTCGCCTTGCTGTCGGGGTCATCAGGCAGAAGTGGGTTCATCAACCGTTGGTCCAGCGCCAGCTTTCGGCCATCGTTCGTGATGCGCAGCATGTTATCCTCATTCGGGGCAACCAGGCGGTTGCGCACTGCTTCGGCCCGCTCACCCAGCGCCGCCACCATCTGGCGCTGCAGCTCGCTGGGCGGCAGCTTTACAATCGTGGGCTTGCCGCCCGTGATTTCGGGGACCGGCAGCTTCAGCATATCGGCGGTCTGAATGTCGGCACACTGCTTGAACATATTCATAAGTTCGGGTAGATTGTAAAACTTTGCAAACCGCGTTTTGGAACGGTAGCCGTTGCCCTCGGGGGCCAGTTCAATCGCGGTAACGCTCTCGCCAAACGTAGAGGCCCACGCATCAAAGTTCAGCAGTCCCTCCTGCTCCAAAAGCCCGTATTGCAGATACCGCATCATGATGTACATCTCGGTCATCGAGTTGGAAATCGGCGTACCGGTGGCAAACACAATGCCGTGCCCGCCGGTCAGCTCGTCCATATACATGCATTTCATATACATGTCGCTGGCCTTTTGGCTCTCGGTCTGGGAGATACCGGCCACGCGGGTCATCTTGGTGGTGACCATCGCATTTTTAAAATAGTGCGCCTCATCCACCATCAGGCTGTCCACGCCCAGCTCCTCAAAGGTGATGACGTCATCCTTGCGGCTCTGGTCGTTGAGCTTGTCCAGCTTCCGTTGCAGCTGCTTTTTCATGCGCTCCATCTGCTTGATGGTAAAATTCTCGGCGCGCTGGGCCTTCAGTGCAGCGGTCTGTGCCACTACATCGTCGATTTGCTTTTGCAGGTACATTTTCTGCCGTTCATCGGAAAGCGGTATCTTTTCAAACTGGCTGTGCCCGATTACGATAATGTCAAAGTTGCCGGTAGCAATGCGGGCGCAGAACTTTTTGCGATTGGCCTTTTCAAAATCCGTTTTGCGCGCTACCAGAATTTCTGCGTTGGGGTAAAGCAACAGCGCCTCGGACGCCATCTGCTCGGTCAAATGGTTGGGCACTACGATCAGCGTTTTATTGCAAAGACCCAGGCGCTTCTTCTCCATGGCGCTGGCGACCATCTCGAACGTTTTCCCAGCCCCCACCTCGTGTGCCAGAAGTACGTTGTTGCCGTACAGCACGTGGGCAATGGCGTTGCGCTGATGGGGTCGCAGTGTGATTTCCGGGTTCATACCGGGGAAGCGCAGATTGCTGCCGTCATACTCCCGCGGGCGGATGCAGTTGAATTTGCTGTTGTACAGGCTTACCAGCGCCTGCCGCCGCTGCGGCTCCTTGAAAATCCATTCTTCAAACTTGTCTTTTATCAAGCATTGCTTTGCGTAGGCAGCCTCGGTGGCGGCGTGGTTCAGCACGCTTTTTTTGTTTCCCTCTGCGTCGGTAACTGTATCAAACACCTGCACAGGCCGCAGGTTCAGCGCAGCCTCTGTGATTTCATAGGCATTCTTGCGGTTTGTGCCGTAGGTGACGGTTGCCTTGATGCTGCCGTTGCCGTAGCGCTTGTTTGTGATATTCCACTCACCGGTGAACGACGCAAACAGCACCTTCACGGAAAGGCGCGTGGACAACGGCGGCTCCAAAAGCTCCATGAGAAAATCCTGAATGTATTTAGGCGGTATCCAGGTAGCACCCAGCCGCACCGCAATCTCGCTGGCGTCAAGGTCCTTCGGCTGCACCTGCTCCAGCGCCTTCACATTGACTTGATAGTCAGGGTCGGACCCAGCGGCCAGCCGGGCAACGGTCAGCTTTTGCCGCACATTGCCCGAAAGATATTCATCTGCCGGCAGATAAACCGGCTCGGATTGCTCCGGGTCACGGAAGATAACGCCGGTCAAATCTCGGATGATTTCGTCCTGCGATTTTCCCGTGACCTGCGCCATGTAGGAAAGATCCACACGGGCCTTCTCGGTCAGGCTCAGCACCAGCGCTTCATCGGCGGTGTCCACATGGTCCACCACCTGGGCCGGGCGGATGGTCCGCTTCGTGAACATATCCGTCTTGCCCCTGTAATGCCCCTCGCTGTCGATGTCCTCCAGCGAGCAGAGCAGGAAATACCCAGAATCCTCACGGAACGCCGAAGCCGTGCCGCGGCTGTTGATTAGCCCATACGTATCGTGGTAGGAATCATACTCGGCGGTCAGCTGCGCTTGCAAAGTGGCAATCGTTTCATCGGACAGATTGTCCAGTTGTGCCCGAATCAGCTCCCGGCAGATATCCCGCAGAGGAACCAGCGCCTTGATGCGGGTAAGCGCGGTGGTGCTGGCCTTCACGGCGCGCATTTTGGAATTTTCGCGGTAATAAACTGTGTCGTCTTTAACAACATAGCTAAAATTTCGTGTGTCTGGGTCGGCATCGAGCGTGTCACTTTCCTCCTGCGCGTCCTCCCGGTCATCCGCCAGCGTGTACTCGGTCTGCAAATTGGCAAGGGCCGTGTCAAGCTGGCTTTCCAATGATGTTCCATTTTCCAGCGGTGTGCAGGTGGGGCGCTGCCCGTAGGGGCCGCTGACCAACTGTATCTCGCCGCAGATCATCTCGGGATGGTCGATGAAATACCGGTTCAGCGGAATGCCATCGGCAGTCTCGCCCACATGAATCCACGGTACGTCCTGTTCCAAGACCCGCCCACGCTTTTGCAGAAACAGAATGTCCGAGGTGACCGTTGTACCGGCCTGTGCGGTAAAGGTATTGTTGGGCAGCCGCACCGCGCCGATCAAATCACAGCGGGAAGCCAGATACCGGCGCACGCTTTCGGATTTCTTATCCATCGTACCGGAGGTCGTTATAAATGCCATAATGCCGCCGACGCGGAGCTTGTCTACGGTCTTGGCTAGAAAGTAATCGTGAATTTGAAAATGCAGCTTGTCATATTGACGGTCCGTAACCTGATACTGCCCAAACGGCACATTGCCGATAGCCAAATCAAAGAAGCTGTCCGGCAGGTCTGCTTTTTCGTAGCCGCAGATTTGAATTTTTGCTTTCTGGTATAACTGCTGCGCGATGCGGCCTGATACACTGTCCAGCTCGACGCCGTAGAGCTTTGCATTGTTCGTATCAAAGCTGCCGCTGCGGTGCCCAAAGAACGAACCCACACCCATGCTGGGCTCCAGTACGTTGCCGCCCACGCAGCCCATGCGTGTCAGCGCACGATACATGGCATGGATGACGGCAGGCGGGGTATAAAACGCCGTCAGCGTAGATTCCTGTGCGGCGGCGTATTCCTCCGGCGTCAGCAGATCCTTTAGCTGCTCATATTCGCTGTGCCAGCTGTCCTTGTTGGGGTCAAAGGCATCGGCCAGAAGCGCAGCGGCGGCCAGTACGGCGGCAACGACGAGCGCGAGCAGACGCTCAACCAGCTTTTGACCGAAATGGACGGCTTTGAGAGCAACAACGGCGTCATCATCCTCGCCGCCACCAACCGCCCCGAATCCCTCGACCCCGCGCTCACGCGCCCAGGCCGCTTCGACCGCCGTGTGCCGGTCGAGCTTCCCGACCTCAAGGGCCGCGAGGAAATTTTGAAGGTCCACGCGAAGAAGATCAAGGTCGCGGAGGACGTCGACTTCAACAAGATCGCCCGCATGGCCTCCGGCGCTTCCGGCGCGGAGCTTGCGAACATCGTCAACGAAGCCGCGCTGCGTGCCGTGCGCGCGGGCCGCCGGTTCGCCACCGAGTCCGATCTGGAGGAGAGCATTGAGGTCGTCATCGCGGGCTATCAGAAGAAGAACGCCATCCTCACCGACCATGAAAAATGGATCGTCGCCTACCACGAGACCGGCCACGCGCTCGTCGCGGCGCTGCAAAGCCACTCCGCCCCTGTGCAGAAGATCACCATTATCCCCCGCACCTCGGGCGCGCTGGGCTACACAATGCAAGTCGAGGAGGGCAACCATTACCTGATGACACGCGAGGAAATGGAGAACAAGATCGCGACGCTCACCGGCGGCCGCGCCGCCGAGGAGGTCCGCTTTGGCTCCGTCACCACGGGCGCTTCCAACGACATCGAGCAGGCGACCAAGCTCGCCCGCGCGATGGTCACGCGCTACGGCATGAGCGAGGATTTCGACATGGTCGCACTCGAGACGATCACGAACCAGTACCTCGGCGGCGACGCGTCGCTCGCCTGCTCCGCCGAGACGCAGACGAAGATCGACGCGCTGGTGGTCGCGCTCGTCAAGCGCGAGCATGAAAAGGCCGTCAAGCTGCTCAACGATCATCGTTCCAAGCTCGATGAGCTCTCCCAATACCTCTATGAAAAGGAGACCATCACCGGCGAGGAGTTCATGAAGATCCTGAATCTCGAAAAAGCACAGGATAAAACGCAGGATTAAGCAAAAAAGCCGCCCACTCGGGCGGCTTTTTCGGCGAAAAACTCATGGATTTCCTGTTGTTCTTCCCATCGCGATGTGCTATACTGCCATCAGCAAAGAAAAGGAGGGATCACGATGGATCCTATTTATGAAATTGATCTGGACGTCTGTCCCCATTGTGGCGGCGTCGGCGCCATACAGGATGAACAGGGCTGGTGCGTCTATGTAGACTGCCTTGACTGCGGCTCGCACACCGTCCACGCCGCCTACGAAACGCCCGAGGAGCGCCTCGCGGCGGCCATGCAGGTCGCGCATCTGTGGAACATTGGCAAGGTGATTCACGCCGGCGTCGGCGACTGAGCCGCGCCCATTACCCCATAAAGGCCTCGTCCGGCATCTCCGTGATCGCGGAGATGCCGCCGCTTTTTTCGGTGGAGCGTCCGGCGACGCGGCAGGCAAATTCCGTGATGCCGCGCAGCTCCGCCTCATCCAGCGCTGCGGGAGCCTTGCCGCTTTGGAGCAGCCTCCAAACCGCGCAGCCGCCGAAAATATCGCCCGCGCCCGTGGTGTCCGTGACTGTCAGGCCCTTGAGACCGTCCACATGGCCCTGCGCCCTCAGGCTTGCAAACTCGCAGCCGTCCGCGCCGCAGGTCACAAAGACGAGCTGCGTGCCGAACCGCTCCCGAATGTACGCCGCGCCCTCGCGCGGTGAAAGGCCGAAGAGGAATCCCACCTCGTTGTCGCTGAGCTTCACAACGTCGGCCTGCCCGAGTCCCCAGAGCATCTGCTCCCGCGCGTCGTCAGGGCTTCTCCAGAGCGGTGGGCGCAGATTGGGGTCGAAGGTGATGAGCTTCCCGCGTTCCTTTGCAAAGGCGACGGCGCGCTGCGTCGCGCCGCGCGCAGGCTCGTCGGTCAGAGAAAGCGTTCCGAAGTGGAACGCTTTTGTTTTTTCGATGAGCGAGAGGTCCAATTCCTCGAAGCGGAGCTGCGTGTCCGCGCCCGGCTTGCGGGCAAAGGAAAAGGAGCGCTCGCCGCGCGCGGCGAGCGTCACGAATGCCAGCGTCGTGAAAGCATCCTCCGCCACGACAACGCCGCGCGTATCCACGCCGACCTCGCGCAGCGTCCCGGTGAGCATCGTGCCGAAGGCGTCCGCGCCCACCTTGCTCAAAAGCGCCGTCCTGCCGCCGAGCCGCGCGATGGCCGCGAGGAAATTGGCGGGCGCGCCGCCGGGATGCGCCGCCATGAGCGGATAGCCGTCCGCTCCCGCTCCCTGCGCCGTAAAGTCAATGAGCAGCTCACCGAGCGCAACAACGTCATACTCCGTCCGCGTCATCCTCTGCCCTCCCCGCGCTCGCACAGCAAATGCAGCGCCTCCAGATAGCCCGGCAGCCCGTGCCCGCGGATGGTCGCGATGCAGGCCGCGCGGATGTAGGACACATGGCGGAAATCCTCGCGGCTGTCCGGGTCGGAAATGTGGACCTCCACCGTCGGGATGCCGACCGCCTTCACCGCGTCAAGCAGCGCGACGCTCGTGTGCGTATAGGCGGCGGGGTTGATGATCATGCCGTCCACCCGGTCAAAGTACGCCTGCTGAATGGCGTCCACCAGCGCGCCCTCGTGGTTGGACTGGAAGAACGAGACCTCCGCGCCCAGCCGTTCCGCCTCGCCCTCGATCATGCTCTTCAGGTCCTCGTAGGTCGCGTGGCCGTAGATTTCCGGCTGACGGATGCCGAGCATATTCATGTTGGGGCCGTTAATGACCAGAATTTTCACAAAAATCCCTCCAGATCGCCTGCGCGGTCTGCTCGACCGTGCCGCTGTTGTCGATCGCGGCGTCGCGGAACCGTTCGTAGAGCGGCGCGCGCTCCGCCCACATCGCCGCAAGGTCCGCCCCCTGCGAGAGCGGACGGCCGTCGGTCGGCAGCAGCTCCAGCGGACGCAGGAGCTGATAGATGCGGCCGTTCTGGTGGAGCGCGGCGTAATTCTCCGGTGTTTTCACCACACCGCCGCCCGTAAGCAAAAGCTTCCCGCTCAGCGCGCCGCACGCCGCCGTCACCTCACGCTCGAGCGCGCGGAAGGCGGCTTCGCCGCCCTTGGCGAAGATCTCGGGAATGGAGCAGCCTGCCTTCTCCGCGATGCGCGCGTCGATGTCGATGGCCTCGCGGCCCGTCAGCGCGGCAAGCGCCGCGCCGACCGCGGACTTGCCGCTGCCCGGCATCCCGATGAGCACGAGATTCGTCATTTCCCGCCGCAGCTGCGCGAGGATGCGCTCGTTCTCGCTGTCGGCGATGGTCCTGTCAAAGAAGTGCTCCTCCGCCGCCTTGGCCTGCGCCACCAGCATCGGAAGGCCGTCCGAGCACGGGATGCCCAACTCCTCCGCCTGCAGCAGCAGCGCCGTGCGGCGAGGATTGTAGATCAGATCGAGCACGCCCGCGCAGGCGGGAAAGGCGGTCAGATCGACCGCCGCCGCGCCGTTGTTCGGATACATCCCGACCGGCGTGGTGTTGACGATCCGCTCCGCGTCGGCGTGGCGGCCGAGGTTCGTATAGTTGTTCTCTCCCGAGCGGGAGATGACGACCACCTCGCGCGCGCCGAGCTTCTTCGCGCACGCGGCTGCCGTGCGCGACGCGCCGCCGCTGCCGAGCACAAGCGTCTTCTTCCCCGCAAAGCCGATGCCCGCGCGCTGTGCCATGAAGCAGAAGCCCGCAGCGTCGGTGTTATAGCCATAGAGCTTTCCGTCCGCGCGGCGCACGAGCGTGTTGACGCTGCCGATGGCCTCCGCCATCGGGTCGAGCACATCGCAGTACGCCATCACATCGCGCTTATAGGGAATGGTGACGTTCAGCCCGCCGATGTCCTCCCGCGCGAGGAACGCGCCCAGCTCCTCCGGCTCCAGCTCGATGAGGCGGTAGTCCGCACAGCCGAGCGCGGCGTGAATGGGCGCCGACCAGCTGTGACCGAGCTTTCGTCCCAGAAGTCCGTAAACCTTCTCCCCCATCGTTCACACCTCGGCGTAGTTTCCGAGGAATACAAACTCCGCGCAGCTGCGCTCCATTTCCTCGAGCATAGCAAGCACGCTCGGGTCCTGCACGCTTGCCTCCAGCTCAAGGAAGAACACAAACTCAAAATCGCTCCCCGCCACGGGGCAGGATTCGAGCTTAGTCATGTTGATGTCCAGCGCCGCGAGCTTGGAGAGGATCTCATAGAGCGCGCCTGGCTTATTCTCGAACGAGAGGATAAGGCTGATGCGGTTCGCGCCGGCGTAGATGACGGGGTCCTTCGCCACGCAGAAAAAGCGCGTGTAATTATTCTCGCTGTCCTGAATTTTGTCGCTCACACATTCAAGGCCGTAAAGCGCGGCGCAGGGATGCGAGGAGATGGCGGCCGCGTGACGGCTGCCGCTCTCGGCGACCAGCTTCGCCGCCTCCGCCGTGTTGCCGCAGGGGATCACCCGCACGCCGGAAAGGCTGCTGAGGAACCTGCTGCATTGACCGATGGCCTGCTGATGGGAGTAGATCTCTGTAATGTCCTCCAGCTTTACACCGGGCATGGCCAAAAGCTCATGGCGGATGCAGAGTCTCGTGGAGCGCACCACGGAGAGCTGATGCTGCTGAAGCAGCGAGTAGACCGCGCGCACCGAGCCGTTGGAGCTGTTTTCAATGGGCAGCACGCCGAATTTGCACAGGCCCGACTCCACCGCAGACACCACCGCGTCAAAGGTCTTGACATACAGGATGCTGCCGCGCGGCAGCAGGCGGTCGCAGGCGACCTGCGAGTTCGCGCCCTCCACGCCCTGACAGGCGACAAGGCCCGTCTGCGGGAAGACCGGGCCGCCTGCGGCGAGGGACTTTTCCACCCGCTCAGCCACTCTGGTCGGCAGGTCCACCAGCTCCGCCTGCCGCGAGCGCGCCAGCTCAAAGAGCGTGGAGTAGAGGTGATAGGCGTAGCGCTCCTTGTCACCGGCCTTGGCTGTTACCTTGGCAAGAATTTCGCGCTCGCGCTGCTTGTTCAGAATGGGCAGATGGTGCTCGTTCTTGTAGGCCGCGACCTCCTCGGCCAGCTCCATACGCTCAAGAAAGAGCTTCAAGAGCTGATCGTCCACGGCGTCGATACGGGTGCGGATCTCAGAAAGTTCCATGATGTTCCTCCAACAGTAAGTCTAAGAGCACGCAGGCCGTCACCGCCTCGACGACGGGCACGGCGCGGTGCGCGATGCAGGGGTCGTGACGGCCCCGGATAGTCAGCTCGGTGTTTTCCATCCGCGCGAGCGAGACCGTTCTCTGCGGTCTGCCGATGGACGGCGTCGGCTTGATGCCGACGCGCAGCGTGAGCGGCATACCGGTGGTGATGCCGCCGAGGATGCCGCCGGCGCGATTCGTCTCCGTGACGATGCGGCCGTCCTCCACACGGAAGGCGTCGTTGTTTTCGCTTCCGCGCAGGCGCGAAGCGCCAAAGCCTGCGCCGAACTCCACGCCCTTGACGGCGGGGATGCCGAACAGCGCCGAGGCAAGGCGGTTTTCGATGCCGTCGAACATCGGGTCGCCGAGACCGGCTGGCAGCCCGATGGCGGCACATTCCACGATGCCGCCGACGGAATCCTGCGCCTCACGCGCCGCCAAAATAAGACGCTGCATCCGCTCGCCCGCCGCGTCGGAAATGGTCGGGAACGGTTTCGCCGCCACGGTGCGGAACAGCTCGTCGGTCGGGTAGAGCGGGAAGGCTTCGTCGTCCTCCGCTCCCACGGCGGCAAGGTGCGCGCCGACAAATACGCCGCGCCGCGCCAGGATCTGCTTGGCGATGCCGCCGGCGATGCACAGCGGCGCCGTCAGGCGGCCGGAAAAATGCCCCCCGCCGCGCATATCCGCCTGCCCGCCCCATTTCACCCACGCGGTATAATCGGCGTGCGAGGGGCGCGGCTTGTCGGCCAGCTCCGCGTAGTCCGAGGAGTGCTGGTCGCTGTTGTAAATGACCGCGCACAGCGGCGAGCCGCAGGTCACGCCGTCGCGCAGACCGGAGAGGAATTCCGGCGCGTCGGCTTCCTTCCGCGCGGTCGAAAGCGGGCTTTTTCCGGGTTTGCGCCGATCCAGAAAGGCCTGCAGCTCCGCAAGATCAATGCGCTCGCCCGCAGGCAGGCCGTCGACGGTCACGCCGATCGCGGCTCCGTGGGACTGTCCGAACACGCCGACGCGCAGCGTTCTTCCGAATTCAGAGGACATCGAAGCTACCTCCCAGTCGTTTGTATTCCTCCCAGAAGGAGGGATAGGATTTCCGCACCGCCTCCGCGCCTGTAACGGTGACCGGAGCCGCGGCGGCGGTCGCGGCGACTGCCGCCGCCATCACGATGCGATGATCGTTCGCACCGTCCACCGTGCCGCCGGAAAAGGCCGGCACGCCGCGGACGGTCAGGCTGTCCGCCGTTGTCTCCGCCGGAACGCCGAGCGCGCGCAGCAGCGCGGCAGTCGTCGTCAGGCGGTCGCTTTCCTTCATGCGGAGCCGGGCCGCGTTGACAAAATGCGTCGTGCCATTCCGCCGCGCGGCCATCACCGCCAGCGGCGGCAGCAGATCGGGGCAGTCGGACACGTCCACGCTCTGCTCCCCCGCCGCCTTGAACCGCTCAAGCAGGTCTTTTACAACACGGTCGCCCTGCGCGGAGGCTTCGTTCAATCCGCGCAGCTCAACGCGGTTTCCAAGAAAACGCGCCGCGTACCAGAAGCCCGCCTGCGACCAATCGGCCTCCACCGCCGCGTCAAAGGAGCGGTAGACCGACGGCGGCACGGCAAAGCGTTCCGCTTCTCCGTCTATCCTCACGCCGGCCCGCGCGAGCGCATCGCGCGTCATGGCGACATAGTCGCGGCTCTCGAGCCGCGTGGTCGATACCAGCGTCGAGCCGCCGCTGAGCAGCGGCAGCGCGAAAAGCAGCCCCGTGAAAAACTGACTTGAGACGTTGCCCGCCAGCCGGTACTCCCCCGGCGTCAGCGCACCGCGCACGGTGAGCACACTGGCGGTCTGTTCATAGGAAATGCCTTTTTCGTCAAAGAGGTCGAAATACGGCTTCTGCGGGCGCTCCATCAGCCGCCCGCGACCGGTGAACACGCCCCCGCCCGCGACCGCCAGCGCGATGGGAATGAGAAAGCGCAGCGTCGAGCCGGACTCTCCGCAGTCAAAGTGCGGAAGCTCCGGAAAGGGTTTTCTCTTGCCTCCGATGCCGGTCACGCAGAGGGTACTTTTATCTGTCCGCTCCCAACTTGCGCCGAGCGCCGCCATGCAGCGCAGCGTCGCCTCGATGTCCTGCGAGAGCGCGACATTCTTGACCGTGCTCACGCCGTCCGCGAGCGCGGCGGCCAACAGCAGGCGGTGCGCCATCGACTTGCTCGGCGGCGGCGTGACCGCGCCCGCGAGGGTGTGCGGTCGGATACGAACATCCATCCTCAATCCCCCCGTCCGGCGGCGATGATGGGCAGAAGCTCCGTCACCGGGATCCTTTTCAGTTCGCAGCCAAATAGAGTATGCTAAAGATTGTGATTTGAAGATGGTATTTATGAATTTTATGATGTGTTTATGCATTGGTGTGGCATTGTTTTTATGTTCATCTTTTATTCCTCAAATCTATAATACGTCTATAGAAGTAAAGTCATTAGCAACATCTTTATTAAGAGTTTCGGCTTGTATGCTTCCAATCATTTCTTTGTACTATAGCAGTTACTTTACAATGCGTGCAGGAGGGAAAACATTACTCACTTTCTTCTTCGATAGTGGATATACATTTATATTTACATTTATGGTTGCGCTATGTTTAACTCGTTTTACGAATTTACCAATATTCAATGTGTACTTGCTTGTGCAATGTGTAGATATTCCTAAGGCAGTATTAGGAATCACATTGGTTAAAAAAGGAATATGGGTACATAATATTGTCAATGAACTTTAGCCTTCTTTTTAGAAGGCTTTTTCTTTTAGAAGGCAAAAAAAAGAAGTCCTTTCGGACTTTGTTTGAAAAATGGTGACGCGTACGGGATTCGAACCCGTGAATGCATGCGTGAAAGGCATGTGAGTTAACCGTTT